>Ga0335080_10000275_pt1 | contig 46519 bp, 37 predicted proteins | sample Lox_Sample_34_FD_206720 | JGI IMG/M metagenome (GOLD analysis project Ga0335080, IMG submission 206720) | Soil microbial communities from Loxahatchee National Wildlife Refuge, Florida, United States - Lox_Sample_3.4 | ecosystem: Environmental > Terrestrial > Soil > Wetlands | place: USA... | reverse complement strand
GGCTCAGATCGAAAATCCGGCCTGCGGCGACGTGCTTCGGTTGACGGCGAGAATTAGCGACGGGCGCATTGCCGATATTCGCTTTCTCGCCAAAGGTTGCGTGCCCGCCATGGCCTGCGCTTCGGCTTTGACCGAGCTAGTGAAAGGTCGAACGCTAATTGAAGCTCGAGAGCTGTCGCGCGAGGTCATCGTGAAGGCTGTCGGCGGACTTCCGCAAGCCTCCCTTCACGCCAGCCATCTTGCGATCGATGCGCTCGCAGCCTTGCTTGTCCAAATCAGAGACAATTTGCCATAACTCGGTTCGTCTCCCTCTTGCCCCGACTGGCTTCATTCGAGTTCTCTACCGAACCAGACTGCAATGCTCCGGGGTGGTGGTATTGCGATACCACCGGTTGTGCCGGCGGGAAAAAGAATGGCACCGCGCAGAGCATCGCTTTCGGCCAGACTCCGGAAAAAGATTCGAACGGCAGCATTCTTCTGAGCCACCGCGAACGGGCTGTTCGGGTACAAGGTGGCGCCGCTGGGCGGTCAGGACACCATGCGAAACTTTGTGTGGGACTTCTGGTTCTTTCTTTCGACCAACACGTCCAGTGCCGCCCAGGCCATCGAGTTCGACCTGTTTCAGGCGAACGCCGGCTACAAGTACATGATGGGAACGCAATGTGATTACCACCCCAGCGGTGTGAGTCATGCCATCTGGGAAGCGTGGGATCAGTCTTACAACGCAGGGCACGGGCGCTGGATTCCGGCAGTGCCAAATACTGAGACGGAGACTGATCCCTCCCCGGCGGATGCCATTCCTTGCTCGTTCTCGGCTGGAGCCTGCATCATGCCCAGTTCTACCTGCAGCCAACCCAACCCGATTCGACTTACCCGCAAGGGCGAATCCTGTATGGAGTCGTGAAGATCGACACGACCATCACGCAGTGGGATATTTCGGCGCCCGCCTATTCCAGTTCGTGGGGCGATGTACTGGGCTTTAACCAGCAACTCGATATCTTCAGCGGCACCTCTACGACTTTGCAAGAGTGGTCGGACCGGAACGATCTGACAGCCTGGCCGCAGGACTGATCGCAGCTGGTTGGATCGGATTAATCCAAGGGTTCCGCCATCCGGCTCGGAGCCCTGTTTCTATCTCTGCGGGCTTAGCCGCTGACGGTGGGGTGGTAGATCGTCCAGCCGCGTTCTTTGGCGGTGTCTTCCAGGTCCGGATTCGGGTTGATGGCAAACGCGTGTCGCGCCAGCGCCAGCATCTCCGTATCCCAGCGAGAATTGCCGAAGGCGACATCGGGAGCTCCCACGAGCGCGCGCTGCAGGGCGAGGGGTTTGCCCATGCCACTCGGCACGCGCACCAGGCGGTCGGTGATGCGTCCATCGTCGATCTCGGCGTAGGCGGCCAGAATTCGATTTTCCGGAATGCCAAAATGCCTCATGCCCGCCCGAATCACCCACTCGTTGGTAGAAGAAACGGCCCAGACGTCGCAGCCCGACTCCCGCAGCAGCTGCACGAGCTGGCGCATCTCGAGGAAAATTTGGGCGGCAAAGTTCTCTTCAAAGAATCGATCGGCGCTTCGCTGGATTTCGCTTTCTCCCAGGCCACGGTGCATGGTCACCATCTCGCCGCACATATCGTCTTCGCTGACTCTGCCGGCCCGGTACTCGGCATAGCGCGGCCGTGCCCAGCGTGCGATCTCATCCGGCACTACTCCATGTTTCAGTTCCCAGCTGAAGAACCCTTCGCCGGCATCACCCGCCCACAGGGTACCGTCGCAATCAAAGGCGGCGAGCCGCGGTTGCAGCCGCAGAACAGCGTCCACGAAGGCAGTCTTGAGATTTGTCGTCATCGGTCGAGTCCAGTTTTCCGCGAGTCAGCTAGCCGGGTAACGTTGAGAGGGCCGCATAGTCTTCAGGCGTATTCACATTCAGAGTAACAGCAGGATCGTCGACCGCGAGGTACAGGATGTGTTGCCGGTTCTGGTGCTCGATGTCGCGCGCACTTGCGGTTGCAGGCGCCTTCAGGAAAAGTTCAATCATTTCGCGTCCCAGCAGAACAGGATGGCCGTGTTTGCCGCCATAGTCGGGCACTACCGCCCACTGATCCGCCCGCAGCTCCGCGAACGCGCTGCGGAGCGCATCCAGAGTGGCGGGCTTTGGCGGTGGCCGGTCGACCAGCGTCACCATGGCCGCATCGCGGCCGTGGTTCAGAACCTCCTGCAAGCCAACTTGAAGGGAGCTGAACTGCCCGCGCTCGGGAGCCGGATTGCGGACCACAACCGCCCCACCGGCATAGGCAACCGGGGTCAGGTTTGCTTCGTTCTTTCCTGCGACCACAATTACCATATCGTTGAACAAACTCAAAACCTGGATTGCGGCGGAGAGGAATGTTTGCCCGCTGACCTGACCAGCGCGGTTATTTGGCCAGGGCAGCAGCGCTTTATCGGTGCCCATTCTGGTCGAGTCGCCGCCCGCCAGAATTACGGCGCACAGGCTGGGTGCGCGGGTCATGCAGGGAAGATAGCAGAAAGGATGGCTGAAGTCAGAACGCTGTGGATCGGCCTGGATTGAAAGAACACGTTTTCAGCTTGCCGCTTGAGCTCTAGTCATTTTCGCGAACATCGACGATGTCGTCGGCTGGGCCCGGCTCCGTGGTGGAGTGATTCTTGAACCAGCTCATGTGGGGCAGCGCGCGTTCGGCGTGGCGGCGGACCGCAATCAACTCGGCGGTGATGGCGACAGCAATCTCTTCCGGGGTAATGGCTCCAATGTCCAGGCCCACCGGGGCATGCACCCGATCGAAAAGCTCCGGCGCCAGCCCTTCTTTGACGAGTTCGCGAAAAATGGTGATGGTCTTACGCTTCGACCCGATCATGCCCACGTAGCGGGCACGAGTCTGCACCGCCCAGCGGAGCACCCGCATATCGTCACGGTGGCCACGAGTGACGATCACGATGTAGGAATTCTCGGTGGGTGTAATCCGCGACAGGGCCTGCTCAAAATCCTCGGCAATCACTTCTTTGGCATCCGGGAAGCGCTGGCGGCTGGCGAAGGCCTCGCGATCATCGATCACGGTGACATCAAAATCTGCGCCGCGGGCAACTCTATAAAGATTCACCGAAACGTGGCCTGCGCCGAAAATATAAAGTAACGCTTGCGGTAGGATCGGCTCCACGAAGATATCGAGAGTACCTCCGCATACCAGGCCGGTATCGTACTTGGGATTTTGATTCAGATTGAACGACAGGCTTCGCGGCTTTTCCGATTCCATGACTTCACGCGCGGCCTGCCAGATCTCGGCCTCGACGCACCCACCCCCAATGGTGCCCGCGATCGAGCCGTCATCGCGCACCAGCATCTTAGCGGTTTCAAACGAAGGGATGGACCCGCGCACGTTAACGATGGTCGCAACCGCGCCCCGACGCCCTTCCTGGCGCAGCTTGACGATCTCTTCGTAAATATCCATGCCAGGCTCAATTATTGGAGTTTGCCGGAAGCAAGTCAAACCCCTTCCGGCCAGGCCCGGCGCAAGAAAAACGCAGCCCAAACATCGGGCTGCGCACATTCTGCGGACTTACCGCATCCTGTCACTCTGGAGTGATCTCAAAAATGACGCCATAGTTGTAGTCGCCACCGGCGTAGGTCGTGCCGAAGAGGTTTCCGTTCGCACCCAGCAGCAAACTCGCGTACGGGTTGGCACCATCCAGACCGGTGAAGGTGTGCAATACGGTGTAGTTGCCAGCCGCGTCCAACTTGAAGACGACGCCGTATCCGGCGCCGCCGCTTTCGGTCGTGCCGTAGAGATTACCTGCGCTATCGCGCACCAGGCCCGCGTAAGGCGTCGCTCCATCCGCGCCACCTGTGAACGAGTACAATTCGTTTACGTAGCCCCCTGCACCGGCATCGAGTTTGAAGATGCTTCCGTAGCCTTCGAGTTTGCGATGCCGAAGATGCGCGCCGTAGCGAGTGGTGCCGTACAGGTCCCCCGACGCATCCCGGACCAGGGCTCCTGAAGGATAGACCCCCGTGCAGCAACCCCAGTTGAACCATCCCAGTTTCGTTTCCTTACCTCGCTTCGTGATCTTATATATGGTTCCGCTGGTGCCGAATGCGCCGGAGTAGGTCGTGCCATAAAGATTGTACGATCCATCCGTCACTAATCCAGCGATCGGCCATTTTCCGTTCGATCCTTTAAAACGATGCAGCAAGGTGTAATTGCCGTTGGCATCGATCTTGAATACGGCGCCACAACCACGGTAAGCGTACTGGTCGCCGCAGGAAGTGCCGCCGAACTGCGTGGTCCCGTAGAGGTCGCCTTTGCTGTCTCGAAACAGCTTCGCGACCGGGTTGGCCGCGTCCGGAGCCCCGGTAAAGGTGTACAGCACGGTCTGGATGCCGTTGGGATCGAGTTTGAATACGACTCCGCAGCCGCCCATGTTGCACGGCCCGTCGGTCATATCGCCGCCTGCGAAGGCTGTACCGTAAAGAATGCCGGTCTTGTCGCGGACCAGAGCCGCGCTAGGAGAAGCCCCGTCCTGGAACCCGGTGAAGTTGTACAGGACTTTCTCGCGGCCGGTTTTCGGATTCCACTCGAACACAGTTCCCCAGCCATAGATTCCTCCGGCGGAAGTTGTGCCGTAAAGACGGCCTCTTCCGTCCTGGATCAACTCCGCCACGGGATTGAAGCCTTCCGGGTAGCCTTTAAATGAGTAAAGTACGGTGTAAGTCTGCGCCTGAGTTACTGGCGTCGCAAACACCAGAATCGCTGACACGAACGCCAGCGCGATCGCCACTGCGACACCCAGCGCACATTGGATCGGGACGTGACCATCAAAGGTTGATTTCATGATGGGATCCTCTCTGCCGCGAACTGGATTTCAGGAGTTCGTTCTGGCCCGCCTGGGTTGTCCGCGGCCATTCAGTTCACGAGTACGCCTCTAATTCCCGATTCAGCAAGGAACCGCATCACGCTATGCGGTGATAAGACAGAGGGAAACAATGCCGACAACTCGACCAGAGAAAAAGCTCTCCATTGACCGCCTTGCCGGGCCAGAGTATAAGGTATGGGCCTTTATCTCGGGGCTGAATCGAAACCGATCTGTTCAGGAGCCAAGCGATGAAATCCGGCATCCGGTGTGGCTTTGCGGTTATCTTCATTTTCGCGCTGGTGTCGGGCGCTTCCGCACAATGGTCGAACGATCCTGCCAGGAATCTGCCGCTCTCGGACAAGTCCGACGGCGCTGACCAGGTGCAGCCCAAGGTCAGACCGCTGCCCAAAGGAGGTTGGTATGTCAGCTGGTTTGATGCCGACCCCAACAGTCCGCCGCCGGTTGGCTACAGCGTTTACTTGCAGAGGCTGAGCGCCGAGGGCGTCGAGATGTTCCCTCACGACGGCGTCGAAGTGGCGCATCTGGGACTCAGTTCCACGGAAGACTACGGCCTGGATGTCGACACCGGCAACCACCCCTTGCTGGCTTTCCTCGACGATCGCGAAGGCGACAACCCGCAGGTGACCGCGGTCAGGCTGAACGGCTCGGGAAAACCCCTTTGGGGAAAGTTGGGCGTGCAATTGACCAACGATGAAAGCTTCCATGCCGCCCCCAAAATCGCGGGCGCCAGTGACGGCTCCATTATTGTGGCCTGGACGAGCGACAGCAACGTAGTGCTGCAGAAACTCGACAGCGACGGCAACGCGCAATGGGGCAGCGGCGTGGTGTTGGGTGAGTCGGGCTTCAACTACGGGCTCTCCGACCTGCACGCCGCCGACGACGGATCGGTCATCGTCTCCTGGGTACGGGACCAGGGTTTTGGCAGCAACCGTTACCTCTACGCCAACAAGATCTCCTCCGCCGGGAAGCTCCTTTGGGGCAAATCCCATGTCAAGGTTTTTGATGGAGGCTCACTCCAATTCGGCTCGTTTCCTTATTTTGTCCCGGATGGCAACGGCGGCGCGGTCTTTTCCTGGTACAGCAGCAGTCCGGCCTTGCAGTCCTTCGCCCAGCATATCCTCGCCGATGGCACCGAGGCCTTTGGCCATAACGGTTCAGTCGCCTCCACGGACACCGTGCACGTCCGAGTCGACCCGTCGGCTTCTTACCGGCCCGCCGGTGACGAGGTCTTTCTCTTCTGGACGGAAGAAGACTCCAATCAGGTGATGAACGGGATCTACGCGCAGAAATTCGACGGAACCGGGGCCCGGAAGTGGGGACAGACCGGCACCGTCGTCGTTCCCCTTGGCAGTGATCAGCAGATCTTTGCCCGCAACCTTCAGATCAACGGCGGAGCCGAGGTCTTCTGGGTCGACCAGCAAGGTTTCGGCTCTGCCACCATTCAAGCCGTGCGCCTGAATCGAAAAGGTAAGGTCGTGTGCTCGCAGTTTCCCGTATCTTCCTTGCCCGCCAACAAGTCCGGGCTCTCCGCCGGCATTTCCAGGTCCGGCCTGGCGGCGCTGGCATTTGAAGATGATCGCCTTGGCAGCAACGGAATCTACATTCAGAACGTGAATCGGGACTGTAGCCTGGGCCAGGAGTGAGCCGGGAACGATCTCGCTTGCGGTGACGGGCCGGAGCAGGATCGAGCGGCTTCCCTCTAGAATTTCTCACACACATTCATTCGGAGGTTGAGCATGAAGGCGGTTCGCTTTCACGAATTCGGAGGTCCGGAAGTCCTCCGCTATGAGGATGTCCCTGACCCGCAGCCGCGCAAGGACCAGGTTCTGATCCGAGTGAAAGCCTGCGCCATGAATCATCTCGACCTTTGGGTACGCAAGGGACTTCCCGGTGTGAAGCTTCCTCACATTCTGGGCAGCGACATCGCGGGAGAGATTGTTGAGGTGGGCGAATATGTCACCGGATTGGCTCCGCAGCGTGTGGTGATCGCGCCCATGCACTTCTGCAATCATTGTGCCAAGTGCGTTGCCGGACTTCAGAATCAATGCCGCGAGTTTACCGTTCTGGGCAACGGCGTCGACGGCGGCGACTGCGAGCTCATCGCCGTTCCTCCCGTCAGCGTCATTCCCATCCCTGACACGCTCAATTTCGACCAGGCGGCAAGCGTGCCGTTGGTGTTTCTGACCGCCTGGCACATGCTGGTGGCACTCGGCAGAGTCCGTCCGGGGGAGACCGTTCTGATCCTGGGCGCAGGCTCGGGCGTCGGCATCGCCGCCATCCAGATCGCCAAGCTCTTCCAGGCCCGCGTCATCACCACGGCCGGCGACCAGAGCAAGCTGGAGAAAGCGAAGTCCCTGGGCGCCGACTACGGCATCGATCACTACCAGCAGAAGATTTCCCAGGAAGTCCGCAAGATTACCGACAAGGAGGGAGTCGACATCGTAATCGAGCATGTAGGCACGGCCACCTGGGAGGAAAGCGTGAAATCGCTGAAGCCAGGCGGCAGGATCGTAACTTGCGGAGCCACAACCGGTTTCGATGCGACATTTGATCTGCGTGTCCTGTTCGCCCGGCAATTGTCCTTCCTGGGCTCCTACATGGGAACCATGGGCGAACTCTACGAGGTCCTGGGCCATGTCTTCGCCGGCCGCCTCAAGCCAGTTGTAGATCGGGCTTTCCCCCTGAGCGAAGCCCGCGCCGCCCACGAATACATGGAAAAGAGCCAGATGTTTGGCAAAATCATTCTCAACCCTGCCTCAAACTGAACACCATCGTCCCATCAGCAGCGGCTGAGGGAGCGGCAGGGTTCTTACCTTCGCCGGGTGAAACTTCCCGCCCTTCATGATTAAATAGTAGAGATGTCCCGCGACCTCAATTTCGGGCCCTACGTCGATGTCGAACAGGGCAAGAGGGTGGTTAAAGATCTGACGTATGGCAATCCCACGCCCGAGGGAGTCGTGCTTACGACCCTGGACAATGCCGTCAACTGGGTGCGCAAGAATTCCATCTGGCCCATGACTTTCGGCTTGGCCTGCTGCGCCATCGAGATGATGTCCATGGGGGCATCGCGTTTCGACATTGCCCGCTTCGGCGCCGAAGTGTTCCGGCCATCGCCCCGGCAGTCCGACCTCATTATTATTGCCGGCCGCGTCTCGAACAAAATGGCGCCGGTCATCCGCCAGCTATGGGAGCAGATGCCCGAGCCGAAGTGGGTGATCTCAATGGGTGCCTGTGCCACGTCGGGCGGCGTCTTCCAGAACTATGCGCTCGTGCAGAGTGTGAATCAGGTCATTCCCGTTGACGTGTATGTTCCAGGCTGCCCACCCCGCCCCGAGCAGCTGATCTACGCCATCACGTTGCTGCAGGACAAGATTCAAAAAGAACGGGGCACTCTGAAGAAGGCATTGAACCTTTCGTAGGTCCTCGCCGCCAGTAAGCCCCAAAACACTCGGCCAGAGCGGATGCGGCGTTTCTCTTCTCACCTCGACGTGTAAAATCCGCCATCATGGCATCCCTCGATATTTCACCTGACGAGTTCCTTCGCCTCGCCGAACGCATCACGAAGCTCACTGCCGATTACCTTACCAGCCTGGATTCGCGCCCGGTCTTTCCGCCGACCAGCGGGGTCGAGAGCGAGCGCCTTTTCCGCACGGCGCTCCCCGAGAAGGGAAGCGGCGCCGAAGCGCTGGCTGCCCTCAATGATGTCCTGCAGAACTCGCGTGCTCCCAGCTCACGATTCTTCGGGTATGTGCTGGGCTCGGGCGAACCCGTGGCCGCCCTCGCCGACCTTTTGGCCAGCGTGCTGAATCAGAATGTGACGGCCTGGCGCTCAGGTCCGGCGGCCGTATCTATCGAGCAGACAGTGATTGGCTGGCTGGCCAAGGCCGTGGGCTGCGCCGGATTTACCGGCAGCCTGACCGGCGGTGGTTCGTCCGCCAACCTGATGGGCTTGACCATGGCTCGCGAAGCTCGAATGCCAGTCAATGAAGCTGGCTTTTCCGGCGTCGGGCAAGGGACGGTCTACGCCTCGGAGCAGGTTCACATGTCGATCGCCAAGAGTATGGCCGTGCTCGGCCTCGGCCGCAAGAGCCTGCGTCTGATCCCGACCGACCGCCAATTCCGCCTGATCCCGTCCGAGCTGGAAGCGGCGATTCAGCACGACCGCTCCGCCGGCAAAATACCCGTCGCCATCGTGGCCTGCGCCGGCGCCACCAATACCGGCGCCATCGATCCGCTTCTCGAAATCGCCGCTATCGCCCGGCGCCAGGATGTGTGGCTGCACATCGATGGCGCCTACGGCGCACTGGCGGCGATTGCTGCCCCGCACAAGTTCGACGGCCTGGATCTCGCAGACTCGCTTTCTCTCGATCCCCACAAGTGGCTCTATCAGCCACTGGATTGCGGCTGCCTGCTGTATCGCGACCAGCGGCACGCGCAGCGCACGTTCTCCTACAGCGGAGACTACACCAAGGTGCTGTCGCTGGACCCGATAGAGGGATTCGCCTTCTTTGAGGAGTCGCTCGAACTCTCCCGGCGCTTCCGCGCTCTGAAGTTGTGGCTTTCCCTTCGCTATCACGGATTAGCGGCCTTCCGCGAATCCATCCGCAAGGATCTGGATCATGCCCAGCGACTGGCCTCAGCCATACAGATTCATCCGGAGTTCGAGTTGATGGCTGCAGTTGAACTCAGTGCCGTCTGCTTCCGCTACAAAGGCAGGCTCTTGCCGGAGCAGCAACTGGATGCACTCAATGCCGCGATTCTCCGGCGGGTCGTTCAACGCGGTCGTGTCTACACTTCCAACGCGACCTTGAGGGGGAAATTTTGCCTGCGCGCCTGCGTCGTCAATCATCGGACCACCGAATCTGACATCGACAGTGTACTTCCCGAAGTGCTGGCCGCGGCCGCCGAGGTCGAGCCCTGAAGCCGCTGTGGTACAAACACAACATGGCAAGATATGACAACCCGGCCAGCGCGCCCACGATTGTGGCGCAAGCGCCGTGCCGCGCCGATCTGGCTGGGGGAACCGTTGACCTCTGGCCTCTCTACTTGTTCCATCCCGGCGCCATCACTTTGAATTTCGCGCTGAATATTCAGACCACGTGCCGGATCACTCCACTCTCCCGCGGCCGGATTCATCTGCGCTCGCTCGACACGAAGAAGGAGGAGCTTTTCCCGGGAATCGATGCCCTGCGCCAGGCCCGCCGTTTTCGCCTGCCGCTCGCCGCGCGCCTGTTGCAATTCTTCGCGCCGAAAGAAGGTCTGCTGATCGAGACCGACTCTGAATCTCCCGCCGGCGCCGGCATCTCCGGTTCGTCCGCCCTCATGATCGCGGCCACCGCCGCCCTGGCCCGATTCACCGACCGCAATCTGACGCTCGAGCAGATGCGCGTGATCGCGCAGAACATCGAGGCCCAGATCATCCAGGTGCCCACCGGATGCCAGGATTACTATCCCGCTCTGTATGGCGGCGTGAGCGCCATTCACCTCGACGCCGACGGCATTCACCGTGAAGCCGTTCCGGTCATTCCCGAAGCGTTCGAAGCGCGCTTCGTGCTGGCATACACCGGCGCCCCACGCCAATCCGGAATCAATAATTGGCAGGTGTTCAAGGCGCACATCAACGGCGACCGCCGCGTGTTCCGGAATTTCGAACAGATCACGCAGATCGCGCGCGCCATGCACCGGGCTCTGCTTGCGAGTGATTGGGCTGAGACTGCCAGGCTCCTGCGTGAGGAATGGAAGCTGCGCCGGGCCAATGCCCCCAGAATCGCGACTCCCCTCATTGACAAGCTGATCCGCGTGGCGTTCCGCAATGGTTGCCAGGCGGCGAAAGTGTGCGGCGCCGGCGGCGGAGGCTGTGTCATTTTTCTGGTTGAGAACGGCTCTGCCAGTCGTGTCGCGACTGCGATCGGCGACCACGGCGCCCGAGTTTTACCTCTACAGCTCGCCCGGCTCGGCTTGCGCGTGCAATGAGCGGTCTGAGCCGACGCGGATATCAATAGGTGCGAGGTCCGCGTGAAGACCTTAGGTGTTATCCCTTAACTTACGCTGTACTCTCGTGTATGCATAATTCGTTATTTCCTTGAGAGTAAGTGTTGCGCTTCGTAGAATCCTGACAATTCAGTTTTCGCGCGTCACCTCGCACCCCAAAAATCAGGCTGGAGATAGTTTTATGTCAAGGTGTTCTCTGTTTGCGATCGTTCTCGCGTTGACCGCCTCCGTGTCGGCCAGCGTACAAGTCCAGGCTCCCAGCAATGGTGCGAACGTCTCTACGCCGGTGCAATACGTCGCGACTGCCACCACAGATTGTCCCAACGGTGTCGCTGCCATGGGCATTTACACTGCTCCTTATCAGCTTGCCTATAAGGTTCAGGGAGCCAAGCTCAACACCAAGCTCAGCCTGAGTCCAGGAACATACAACACCGTAGTCCAGGAGTGGGACAACTGCGGCGGAGCCACCAAGGCTCCCATCACCATCATCGTCGGTTCGGGCGGTGGAGGTGGCGGATCGACGTTCTACAATTTGCAGAAAAATCCCGCCTGGAAGGGCTATGCTCTGCTGCCTCCCGGGTATGGCATCTGCCAGAGTTGCAACAACGGCGGACCCCAGGTGAAATGGTCCTGGACGCCGAACGTCGGTGATCCTTCGAAGAGCGGGGCTTCGACCGAGACGTCCATCAACGGCGGCACAACCGACTATGCCGACGTCTTGTGGAACAACCATCTGATCGGCGACTTCTCTTCACAAAATCTCCCTGACAAAGATCACAAGCTGGTTCCGACCCTCCATTACTTCACCTATGACGTCTGGTTCTATGCCACCGATGTCGAAGCCGCGCAAGCGCTGGAGTTCGATATCAACCAGTTCGAAGGTGGAAAGTCCTTTATCTGGGGGCACGAGTGCCGGGTGGCCGGGGGACATGAGTGGGATACCTGGAGCAACCCAGGAGAGAAATGGGTTCCCAGCGGGTTTTCCTGTTACCCCGTCGACGGCTGGAACCACCTCGTTATCCAGGTGCAACGGACGTCGGACGACCACCTTTTGTTCCAGTCCATCACACTGAACGACCAGAAAAACACGTTGAATCGCTACGATTCGCCCACTTCCACCAGTTGGTACGGCGTAACCATTAACTATCAGCTGGATGGGAACTACAAAGAGGAGCCCTACTCGATCTTCCTCGATGAGCTGAACTTCACTTACAAGTGACAGCGGGCGGGGCACGTCCTTCGGATGTGCCCCGTTTTTATTGCTAAGCGGACGGCTTGGAATTAACGGATCAGGGATATAATCAGGGCAGAGGCTGGCTCGGTTGGTCCCATGAAGTCGCGTCTTGGTTCCGTTCTCATCCTGATCTCGTTTACCGCCGCAGCTGGCGCCTCCGATCAAAAAGCTTCCAGCCAGGCCGCGTCCACCCCGCCGCCTCATCTCTCCCACGAGACCCGTATCGATCTGGTGCGCACTTTTACCGCCGAGCTTGCCTACGTTCGCACTCCCTTCCCGATGGGAAAAAAGGGCCTGATGTTGAAAAACGGCGTCATCTCGCCCAATGGCGAGGAACTGAAGCAGCTGATCTCCATGTGGGGGCCGGCGGTGAAGCCCGGCGATCAGGCTCGGCTCACCGCTGTTTCCGTCAAGCCGGACCGCATTCATTTCGAGATCAACGGCGGGCCGGTAAAAAAGCAGAAATGGTACCAGCACATACAGGTTGGCGCCAGCTCCACGGCGCCGATCGCGCCCAGCGATGCCTCTGCCAATCCCCGGGGTTCCTACGTGGATCTGGTCTTCGATCGTTACGTGCCCGAGCTGACTCCGCGCCAGCTCAAGGACCTGCTCCGCCCGGTGCTCGACTTCGATTCCAAGTCGCCGCTTGAGGCCTATCTCGACACCGTACCTCCGAAGGTCAAGGAAGCGATCAGGAATCACCAGGTGCTGGTCGGCATGGACCACGAAATGGTCATCTATGCCAAGGGCCGTCCGCCGAAGAAGATTCGCGAGAAGGACGGCGATACCGACTACGAAGACTGGATCTATGGCGAGCCTCCCCAGGATGTCGACTTTGTGCGCTTCGTGGGCGAGGAAGTCGTGCGCGTCGAGACCATGAAGGTTGACGGCGAGAAGGTGGTGCGCACGCAGAAAGAAGTCAACCTCGAGAACCGGCCGGCCGTGGCCAAGGCTGCGGCGGACGAGCAGCGGCCGGCCAATGCGCCCACGTTGCGGCGCCCGGGGGAGGAGATGCCCAGCCCAACCAACCCCAACAGCAAGACTCCCGTGGTCGTGCCTCCGGTTGGCGGCGACCCCAACTCGCCCGTGCCCAACTGACCTTCAAGCTTCCTGACCTGACTTGGCTCCCGCCCGCTCCGCCTTTTACACTAGGAAAGTGAAGATCGCTCTGGGGCAGATCAATCCTACGGTCGGCGATTTTGCCGGCAATGCTGCCAAAATCACAGATTTTTCCCAGCGCGCCCGCGCTCAAGGCGCGAGCCTGGTCCTGTTTCCCGAGCTTTCGGTTACGGGCTACCCTCCCCGTGACCTGGTCGAGCGTCCTTCCTTCGTGGCCCGCAACCGCGAGACCGTCGATCGCATTGCCGCCGAGAACAACGGCATCGCCGTGATCTGTGGAGTGGTGACTCCGGCGCAGGCGGACACCGGCAAGTCAGTGATGAACTCTGCCGCCTTACTGAAAGATGGCAAGGTCGCCTTCCTGCAGTCCAAGATGCTGCTCCCGACCTACGACGTCTTCGACGAGATGCGCAATTTCGCTCCCGCCCGGAGCCAGGCATTGTTCCCGTTTTGCGGCCGGCAGATTGCTCTCACCATCTGCGAAGACGCCTGGAACGACAAAGAATTCTGGGACCGGCGTCTCTATACCTTCGATCCGGTGGAGGCGCTGCTGCAAGCCGGAGGCAATCTGCTGCTGAATATTTCAGCCTCACCCTTCTGGATCGGCAAGCGCGAATTCCGCCGCCAGATGCTGGCTTCGATCGCCCGCCAGCACAAGGTTCCTGTAGCCATGGTGAACCAGATCGGCGGTAACGACAGCCTGATCTTCGATGGATCGAGTCTGGTGCTGAATGCGAATGGAGAAGTCATCGCCCAGGGGAAGTCGTTCGAGGAGGATATTGTTTGCTTCGATTCGGATCGTCTCACGGGAGAAATTCACGAGCAGATCCAGGGAGAAGAAGCCGAAGCCTACGCCGCCCTGGTCCTGGGCACGCGCGATTATGTCCGCAAGTGCGGTTTCCGGCAAGTCATCATCGGATTGAGTGGCGGCATCGACTCCGCGCTTACGGCTGTCATCGCTGCCGAGGCTCTCGGGCCGACGAATGTCATCGGTGTCGGGATGCCGGGGCCATACTCATCCCAGGGCTCCATCGACGATGCACGCCAGTTGGCAAGAAATCTCGGCATCCGTTTCGAACTCTTGTGCATTACCGATATTTTCGAAAGCTACCGCAAGACTTTGCGGGACGTCTTCGCCGGCCGCAAGGAAGATGAAACCGAAGAGAATATTCAGTCGCGCGCGCGGGGCGCCCTGCTCATGGCGCTCTCCAACAAGTTCGGCGCCATTGTCCTCAGCACCGGCAACAAGAGCGAACTGGCCGTCGGCTACTGTACGTTGTACGGGGACATGGCCGGCGGGCTGGCGCTGATTTCCGACGTGCCCAAAACCATGGTCTACCGTCTCAGCCATTATGTGAACTCGCGCCGCCCCGTGATCCCCCAAGCCAGCCTCGACAAGCCGCCCTCCGCCGAGCTGCGGCCCGATCAGAAAGACAGCGACACGCTTCCTCCCTATGAAGTGTTGGATGTGATCCTGCAGGACTACATCGAGGAGGCGCGTACCGGGGAGCAGATCGCCCTCGCCCGGGGCTTCGATGTGGGCCTGGTGAAGCGTGTGATCGGCATGGTGCAGCGCAATGAGTACAAACGGCAGCAGGCAGCGCTGGGACTCAAGATCTCACCCAAAGCTTTCGGCTATGGCCGCCGTCTGCCCATCGCCGCCAGGCCCGAAGTGTAGACTGTGTTTTTAGCTCCAGACAGGAAAGGAACTCATGCAATCTCGTCTTAGGTATGTCGTACTCATGATCTCGATCTCGCTGGTGGGCGCGCTCGCTCCCGGCCAGCAGAAACCGGCAGACCCCTCGCTGCCCTCCGAACAGACGGTGAACGCATTCCTGCAGCAGATGTTCGGCTACGATGCCTCCATTACCTGGAAGGTATTCAGTATCGCCCCCTCCGAAATCGCCGGGCTCTCCGAGGTCCACGCGGGACTCAGCAATCCCCAGGGTTCACAAAACCTCAAGTTTTACGTTACCGCGGACGGCATGCACGCCATAAACGGAGAGATTTTGCCCTTCGGAGTTCACCCGTTCGAGCCGGCCCGCAAGCAACTCGAAGGCGGCGCCAAAGGGCCTTCCCGAGGACCCGCGAACGCGCCTGTGACCCTGGTGGAATTCAGTGACCTGCAGTGTCCACATTGCAAGGAGGCGCAGCCCAACATCGACAAGCTGGTTTCTGAAGATAAGAATGTGCGCGTCGTCTTTCAGAACTTTCCTCTTCCCATGCACGACTGGGCCGCTAAAGCGGCCGCCTTCGGCGATTGCGTCGGCCGCAGCTCGAGCGATGCATTCTGGAAATTTGTGACCAGCGTCTACGGCGCCCAGTCCGAGATCACAGCCTCCAATGCCGATGAAAAGCTGACCGCCTTTGCCAACGCAGCGGGGGTAAAAGGCGCGGATGTCGCCGCCTGCGCGGCCCAGCCCGAAACCGACACCCGGGTGCAGGTCTCCCAGAAGCTGGGGCAGTCTCTGGGCGTGGATTCGACCCCGACCCTGTTTATCAATGGCCGCAAAGTACCGGGAGTGGGCTACGAGACCCTGCAGAAGTTGGTGGACTTCGCGGCGAAGCCGGGAACGTAGGCATCCACTCGCCGACAATCAGGGCTACATGGGCGGAAGCCAGACTTCGGAGCTTTGCCGGCGGTTGTAGTTCACTACGTGCGGGGTGATGACCACCAGCAACTCGTCTTCCTGAGACATTTTGCTGTTGCTGGAAGTAAGGCGGTTGAGCAGGGGAATCTGCCCCAGGCCGGGTATGCCAGTCAGGCTTTTCGTTTCGCTCTCGTTGATGGCTCCGGCTACGACCGCCGGTTCTCCGTTCATGAGTGTGATTCCACCCTTGTATTCGCGATTGGAAATCACAGGCACCCCGTTCAAGCTCTGCCCGGATAAGGTTCGCAGCTGAATTTCCAGGGTTAGTCCTACATCCTGGCTGGCGTTCACCACTGGTTTCGCCTTCACTGTAAGTCCCAGGTCTTCATAAGAGAACGAAGGGAAGGGCGCCTGAAAACTCTGGTTTTGCAGCACCTGGGAAATTGCCGGTGAGTTGAATACGGGCGCGAAGCTGCCGTTGAGAATCGGGTAGCGCGTTCCCATCCGCAGGCTGGCATCGCTCCCTTGCGCGGTTCGAAAAGTGGCATGATCCAGAGACTTCACCCAGCTTTCATTCAATGACAGCTGCGCGCCGAGTGTTCCCAGGCTCAGCCCCATCAGCGTCAGACCGCCACCGAAGGTCGCCAGCGGCTGGCTGAAGATCGAATTCTGCTGCCCCTGAAGCTGGGCCAGCAGCGCGCCAATCCCCTGAGAGTTGGCCTGATTGATGCCGCCGCCGGAAATCAGTTGGTTGATCAGGCTTTGAATGTCCTGGCCGCCGCCCAGGGCTGTCAGCGCCGAGAGCGCGCCGGCGGGGATGTTGAAGAGCGTGAAGTTGTTGGGAATCTGCAGCCCAAGATTGCGCGTAAGCTGATGGTCGATCTGATAGACCTCCATATCCAGCATGACCTGCGGATGGGAGCTGCCCAGATTCTCGATAACCTCGGTGATGGCGTCGAGCATCTTCGCCGCCGCGCGCACCTCGAGTGTTCCTTTGCTGATCTGCAACGCGGCAAACCGCACATCGAAGACGGTTCGCAGCACGCTCACCAGTTGGTTCAGGTCCTGCTGCTGGGTGAAGTAGGGAACGGAAAAAACCCGCAGCGCCATGTGGTCGTACTGGCGATGAAGCTCCGCCGTATCGCGTGCCACCAGGATCTGTTTTTCCGCCAGCGGCGTCCAGAACGTCCCGGTCACCGCGCACCCGGCCCTCATGGCGCTGTAAAAATCGACATTGCCGATCTCGAAACGCACCCGGCGCGACACCACCGACTCGTCAAACTCAACCGTCAGGCCAAAAGCGGCCGCTACCTGCGTCAAAAGCGCCTTGGAGTCGCCGCTGAAATGAAAGTCAGCCCGCATGTCCTGGGGAAGGGCGTGCAGTTCGCCTGAATCCTTCACCACAGCGATCTGTCCAACGCCCTTCGGAGCCCACTCGGTGAGGGAGTCGCTCAGCCGCTGTTGGGCGAATTCATTTTCCGGATCCAGGTTCAGGGCGCTGCGAAATTCCGCCTGCGCTTCTATTTCCTTGCCCCCCATCAGGTTTTCATTTCCCCGCTGCAAGTGGTCATAGGCGAGTTGCTCCCGCGCCATGGCCAGGGCGGTCACGTAGTCCAGGTTATGGGGAACGAGCCGCGCGGCCGCATCAAACTGCCTGTAGGCTTCATCAAGGTGGTGCGCTTTCTGTAGCTTCACGCCCTTGGCGAAGACTGATTTCGCTTTCTTGACGTCCGCCTCGGAGGGCTTGCAGCCGGGGCTGCCATTCTGCGATTGGACACATGGCAGCGAGAGAACCATCTGCTGCTGGTCCGAGCCCCATGCCGTCACCGACCACACCAAGACAACTATCAGCAGCCATTCCCAATGCCGGGGCATGTTGGGATTGTAACCGGATATCAATGGGTGTCGAAGCATTTCCCCCGAGGACGTGTACCTTTGGTTTTACCCCTCTTGAACGCCACTGGACGATAATCTTGCTATCGATTCGTCCACCCCGCCGCTGAAGGCTGGGACGGACTCTGGGACGAGAAGGCGAGGTTGGAAAACTCGCCGGTTTTGGCGTATAAAAGTTAGTTGCGACCCGCGTGCGTCTCCTCCCGTGCGGCCACAACGGGAATTCCAAGCGATTGAGCGAGGTACCATGTCTACCACCGTGCACGCCCCTAAAGGACTGGAAGGAGTCGTCGCAACCACCTCCAGCATTTGTTACATCGACGGGGAAAAGGGCGTCCTGGCTTACCGTGGAATCGACATTCACGAATTGGCCGACAACTCTACCTTTGAAGAAACCTGCTACCTGCTCTGGTTCGGCCGGCTGCCAAACCGCAGCGAACTGAATGAATTGCGGGACCGCTTCGCCGAGGAACGCAAGCTCGACGCCTCCATCTATCACCGCCTGCACCTGGTGCCCAAGCATGCTTTGCCCATGGACGTGCTGCGCACCATGGTTTCCACGCTTTCGTTTTTTGATCCCGAGGAAAAAAGTAACGATCGTGAAGCCAACATTCACAAGGCTATCCGTTTGACCTCGCAGATCGCCATGATTGTGGCGGCCTATGACCGGATTCGTAAGGGCAAGGTGGTGGTCGAACCCGACCGTTCTTTATCGCATGCGGGAAATTTCCTGCTGATGCTGAATGGCACGCATCCTACCCCCACTGCCGAGCGGGCTCTCGATATCGCGCTCATTCTTCATGCCGACCACGAACTGAATGCCTCCACGTTCGCCGCCCGGGTTACCGCAGCCACGCTATCGGACATGCATTCGGCCATCACCTCGGCGATCGGCACGCTGAAGGGGCCGTTACATGGGGGCGCCAATGAGGCGGTGTTCCACATCCTGCAGGATATCGACCGCTCGGGTGCGGACCCGGTCGACTTTGTGAAGGGGATGCTGGCCCAGAAGCAGAAAATTCCCGGCTTCGGTCACCGCGTTTATCACACCGAAGATCCTCGTGCCACCCATCTCCGCCAGATGTCACAGGACTTGGGCACATCCAGCGGCCAACCGAAGTGGTTCCAGATTTCCCGCGCCATCGAACAGGCGGTCAACAGTGACAAAAAGCTGAACGCCAATGTCGATTTCTATTCGGCTTCCACCTACCACACCCTGGGAATCGACGTTGATCTGTTCACGCCGGTATTTGCCGTCTCCCGGGTCAGCGGTTGGACCGCACACGTGATCGAGCAACTCGATGACAACCGCCTGATCCGTCCGCGCGCTGACTACATCGGGCCGGTTTATCCCCAACATTACCCGCCGATTAGCGAGCGCTAAGCAATGCGCGCTGGCGGCGGCCAGGATTTCATCATCCCGCCCGGTAGAGCGCGGCTTATGTCATCAATTGCCGAAATCGTCCGGGACTCATTCCTGTCAATTTGCGGAAGGTCCGGTGGAAGTGGCTCTGATCGGCAAAACCTGCTGCCACGCTGATCTCCGCCAGCCTCGCCTCCGGAGCCAGCATCTGCCTGCAGGCGGAATGGACGCGCAGCCGGTGCGTGTATTCGCCGATACCTTCGCCAAGTAATTCTCGGAAGACACGCGACAAGTGCACAGGGTGCACGCCCGCCTCCCGGCTCAGTTGGTCCAGCGTCAGCCGCTCGCAGAACTCAGCCTTCAGCTTATCTACGATCCTGCGCATCCACGACGGAGCCTCCTTTGTCTTCTCCCCGGGCATTGAGGCGACTTGGCCAAGGAGCTCCGCCAGCAGGCTTTCGATCTGAAGGCTCTCCCGCTCGACGGGCTGGCGCGTTTCGCAGAATAATTTCATGCCCAACCAGAGCAGCGGCCCGCCGTAGCAGTCGTCGTGAGCTCTCTGGAGGCCGAAGGGATATTCTTGCAGCCGCTTCTGCCAGACCGGGCGAATCTCGATTTCAAAAAAGCGGACCCCGCGAGGCCCCACCATGTCTTGATGAGGAACGCCCGCTGGACGGAATGAGACGTCAAACGGCCCAAAATCCCGCTGATGGTGGCAGTAGGTCTCGCGATAATCGCCATCCAGCAGCAGAGCGAAGAAGGGCAGCTCGTGCGAATGGGCAGGCAGTCGCCGGGTTTGAGCATGATAGAGATCAGTGAATATTGCGCCGCTCACCTCCTGTTTCCGCTGGATCGCTCCGAAAAAGCTACCGCCTTCAAGCCTCTTCTCACCGCCAGTATCTTGCCGCGCTCGCCCCATGCTCGCTCCCACCAGGTTGTGTTTGTTCAAGACCGGGCCTGCAGGTGCTGTTAGACTCTGCCCTTGGTCGATAGTTAGCCTGGGGGGCTAAAAACATGCACAGTCTGATGTTGTTCTGTCTTCTTTTCCTGCAATACGATGCAAAGCCGGCGGCCGCGCCCGCAGACGACAGTGGTACGTCGGCTCAAACTCCGACCTACACGGCCGATGGCCGCCTCGTTTTTCCGGTCAAATACCGTGAATGGATTTACCTCACCTCCGGGGTCGACATGAGCTACGCCCCCAACCGCACCATGGACCATTCCATGTTTGATAATGTCTTTGTAAATCCCGACGCGTACAAAGCCTTTCTGCACACCGGTACCTGGCCGGACAAAACCATGCTCGTGCTCGAAGTCCGCGCCGCCGGAACCAATGCCTCGATCAACAAGAGCGGGCATTTCCAGACCACTGAGTTGATGGGCCACGAAGTTCACGTAAGAGATGAAGGGCGTTTTCCCGGGAAGTGGGCCTTCTTCGGATTTGACGGTGGCGGCCCTGCCAAAATGGTTCCAAAAGAAGCGGCCTGCTATTCGTGCCACGAACAGCACGCCGCGGTGGACACGACCTTTGTGCAGTTCTATCCCACGCTGCTCGACATCGCTAAGAGCAAGAACACTCTGAGCGCCGGTTACCTGAAAGATGTCGAGGGTGAAAAGCAGGGAAAATGACTCTATCCCATCCCGGATTCCTGTCTGAACAGGCGTAAAATATGCCTGTGCGGCGGGTTTACTTCGACAATAACGCTACGACGCCGGTCTTGCCCGAGGTTCTAGAGGCCATGCGCCCCTATTTCATCGAGCAATTCGGCAACGCATCCTCTATCCACCATCACGGGCAGGAGACGCGGGCGGCGGTGGAACGTTCGCGTGAATCGCTGGCAGCGCTGCTCGGATGCCGTGCTTCGGAAATCGTTTTTACCGGCGGCGGCACCGAAGCCGATAACCTCGCTATCTTTGGTCTCGTCCGCGAAGGCGACCATGTAATCAGTTCGACCATCGAACACCACGCGGTCCTGAATTCCTGCAAGCGCCTGGAATCGATGGGATGCGAAGTCACTCGTGTTCCGGTTGACGGTCGCGGGCTGATTGATCCCGAGGATGTTCGTGGCGCCCTGCGTTCCAACACCCGGCTCATCACCATTATGATGGCGAACAATGAAACTGGTGTTCTGCAGCCGGTGGAAGAGATCGGAAAAATCGCAGCCGAAGCCGACGTCTATTTCCACACCGACGCCGTGCAGGCAGCGGGCAAGACGCCAATCGATGTAAAGCGGATCGGTTGCGACCTGCTTTCGCTCTCCGGCCACAAGATGCACGCTCCTCAAGGGACCGGTGTCCTGTACGTACGCAAGGGCACAATCCTTCAGCCAATGCTCCACGGTGGGAGCCACGAGCGTTCGCGCCGCGCTGGGACCGAGAATGTCCCGGGAATCGTCGGCTTGGGCAAGGCGGCGGAGATCGCCAGAGAATCTCTGGAACATGGCGATCCGGCGCCGATGGCCGAGATGCGCGACTGCATCCAGGCAGGCCTTCTGGCCGAGGTGGAGGCCACCGGGGTCAACGGTGAAGGCGCTCCGCGCGTGCCTAACACGACCAATATTTACTTCGACTACATTGAAGGCGAGGCGCTGGTCATCGCGCTCGATCTTAAGGGACTGGCGGTATCGACCGGGGCTGCGTGCTCCTCGGGAGCCATCGAGCCTTCGCATGTGCTGACCGCCATGGGCCTGCCGCCGGAGCGAGCCCGGGCCAGCATCCGTTTCAGCCTGGGCAAGCAAAACACCCCCGACGATGTCGCATTCGCTCTCCATCTGATTCCGTCCACCGTCGCCCGGCTCCGGGAGTTGTCGCCGGTTTACAATAAAGCAGAGGTTCGCACCTAGCCCGCGCGAATTATTCCAGGGAGCGCCATCGGGCGACGCCGTATTGCCGGGTGGCTCATTCGGAAACCATGCCTCCTCGAACCATCGCCGTTGCCATGTCCGGTGGAGTTGACTCCTCGACCGTCGCGGCCATGTTGCGCGCGGACGGCCATGAGGTCATCGGATTGACCATGCAGCTCTGGAACCAGCGGCGTCTCGCCGGTCATACCGGGATGCCCGAAGCCGTGCATGGCCGCTGCTGCTCCCTCGATGATGTCTACGACGCGCGCCGCGTCGCCGAGGCCCTTGGAATTCCTTATTACGTGGTGAATCACGAGGAGCGCTTCGAACGTGACGTGGTCCGGCCGTTTGTCGAAGAGTACCTTTCCGGCCGCACTCCGATTCCTTGCAGTCTTTGCAACAACCACCTGAAGTTCGATCAGCTCTTGATTGTTGCCCGGCAAATTGGAGCGGAGGGGCTGGCGACCGGCCACTATGCCCGAGTCGGACTCGACGAGGTCAGCGGCCGATGGCTGCTCAAGCGGGCTGCGGATCTGTCGAAAGATCAAACTTATTTTCTGTTTGGTCTGACTCAGGAGCAACTCAGCCGGACTCTCTTTCCCCTGGGCGAAATGACCAAACAGGAAGTCCGCGAGCTGGCCCGTCATCATGGCCTCGCGCTCGCAGAGAAGCCTGACTCGCAGGAAATTTGCTTTGTCCCCGGCGGCGATTACAAGAACTTTCTCGATGCCTACCTGTCCGAGCAGGGAAATACCTTGCCGGATGCGGCCGGTGAACTCGTGACTACCGGCGGCCAAGTGATCGGAGAGCACAAGGGCATCCACAATTTCACCGTGGGGCAGCGCAAGGGATTGGGCGTGGCCACCGGTTCGCCTCTTTATGTAATCCAGATCGACGGGGAAAAGGGCCAGGTCGTCGTAGGCCACCAGGACGAGCTCTATTCGGCTTCACTGCGCGCACATCGGGTGAACCTCATTTCCATCGACAAGCTGCTCGAGCCGATGCGGGTGACCGTGAAGATCCGCCATCGTCACGAGCCGGCGGCGGCCAGGATCGAGCAGGCAGGCCCTGAGGAGATTGTCGCCAGGTTCGATACTCCCCAGCGCGCCATAACGCCCGGCCAGGCCGCGGTCTTCTACGATAACGACACAGTCGTGGGCGGCGGTTGGATCGCCTAGCGCGGGTAGAGTCGAAGGATTGTTTCGCCATTTCTTTTCCTCCTTAGTCGACAAATTTCGGTCCACCGGCTTGCTCGGCCAGAGCCAAGGTGCATCCAAGTTTGCATTACTCGGCAGGAACGGCCTGCCTTGCACAAGGGATTGGAACAGGAAGGAGTCGTTATGACAGCATTTCTCCGCCATGCACTCGTTGCGGTCGTGCTCACCAGCTCCGTGTTGATGGTTCAGTCTGCGGCCCAGGCCGCCGAGAGTGTCGGCCAGGCCTCTGCGACCTCTAACGGTCAGGCGCCCGCGCGCCAGTTCGCGCCAGGATCGATGTTCCGCGCCCAACTGGACAAGACCATTGACGCCAGGAAATCGAAGGTCGGCGATCCCGTGCTGGCCAAACTCACCGACGACCTCAAAGCCAACGGAGATGTGCTTGCCCCTAGGGGCTCCAAGGTCATCGGACATCTCACTCAGGTGAAGGCGCGCCAGGGCGATGAGACCTCAGTCGTTGGCATTGCTTTCGATAAGCTGACGCTGAAAGATGGTTCGGATATTCCTTTGAAAGCCGCTATTCAGGCGATCGGCTTTCCGGAGACGGCAGCGGGGGCGGCGGGAGTGGATGAAACCGCAGCCGGAGGCTCGCCGGCGATGCGAGCACCAACGCCGGGAGTGGCAGGCGGATCGGCGGGAACCGTGAACCAGCCAGGCGGTTATCCAGGAGGCGCCTATCCCAGCGGCGCCGACACCACAAATGCGAGGCTGCCTGCCGACGCAAAGGGAGTGGTCGGAGTCCCCGCAACATCTCTCGCGCCGGGGGCGGCACAGGAGACCATACTGAGCTCACAGAAACACAATGTGAAGGTCGAAAGCGGAGCCCAAATGATTCTGCGAGTGGAATGAAGCGGCGGAGTTCAGATGAACATTTCGTCTTGTGGTACGGTAACGCCGCCATCACGCTGCCGACGTCGGGCGCCGATCAGAAACTCCACGCCGGCGGTAATGCCCTGTACCAGTCCGGAGAGCTGTCGGACCGGCGAAACCACCGTCCGATGCATCAGGTCAGTGGTCTGTTCGATGCGGTCCAGGGTGCGGCTGAAGAGTTCGTCGGCCCGGATCACCTGCAGGCGAGAACGGTCAATGACGTCGCTGACGGTCGCATCCAGGCGTTCCATCTGATTGCGGACCAGGGTACTGATTTCCCCCATGCTCGCCAGAACGTTCTCTAAGTTCGGACGCATTTCTACCATCATGGAGTGGGCTGTCTCCAGGCTGGGTAGAGCCTTGGTCCTGAACTCATCGGCCAGAGCCTCCAGCCGGGCGCTCGTCTGGCGCACCGCCAGGTACATTGCAATCAGAATCCCGGCTTGAATCACAACCGCCGTCGCCGTCAATGCGATGAAGATGGTTAGGTTATCCATAGCGCGCTATCCCACACAAATCATCACTGCCTGGCTTTCGCCGATCGACGACTTAAGGGACCGGAGTGCCCGTGCTTTCGGGCTTGGTGACGTCCTGATAGGCCTGGCGTCCGGCTTCATAGGCGGAACGGAATTGTTCTTTCTGTTGATTCAGAACGTCACGTCCGCGTTCCGCCCATTGCGATGCCTGCTCGCGTGCCTGGCGTGCGCGTTCGCGCACAAAATCCCGTCCCTCTTCTGCCCGGGAACGCAGCGCATCGCGGGTTTCGCTGCCCGACCGCGGCGCATAGAGGACTCCGGCGATTGCGCCAATTCCCAACCCCGCAAGAAACCAGAGGAAACTATTGCCATCTCTTTCCGACATGATGCCTCCACTCTGTTCGCTAAACGGATGGTAGCACCCGCTATCTCGAAATACAATTCAGCCAAGCCTGTAGAATTTCCCGTTCTTCTCTTGATCTGAAACTGCGCTCTCGCAATCTCGTCGCCGCGCCGCACGCGTTTGCGCCGCTGCACCTGGCCGCTTCGGCGTGGCACCGGGGCGTGGCCCGAACCAGGGTTTTCTCTGCGTCGCGACTCTCCCCGGACTGGGCCTCAGACTCTCACTGTCCGAAATGAACCCGCAATGAACGCACGCTGAGCACTCGCCGAGCCGATCATAACAAGACATTTTCTGTCTATCACATACCATCACTCTCCCGCTCCTTGACCGGCCTACGTCAGGTGGCCTATGTTTTTTGGAATTGTCATGTGTTATTTCATAATGACCGATCAAAGTCGGTTATTTAAATCATTGATAACACAGGTGCTAACACTAAAACACTGTGGCAAGGAAAATGCCATTCCCTCAAGTCAGCGCAGCGCTGTCTTCAGCAATACTGTTCACATGTTGGGGCGTAGCGCGTGGACAAGGAGGAACACACACATGAGATGGATCCTTAGGATTTCATGCCTGATGATGTTGGCATCCCTTTTGACTACACTGGCCTTTGGCCAAGCGGAAGCCGGTTCAATCTCGGGGACGGTTCGCGATGCTTCCGGAGCGGTGATCGCGGGTGCGACAGTGACCGCGAAAAGTACCGCGACGGGAGCAGAACGATCCGCGCAAACCGGGAACATTGGTCAGTACAACGTTCCAGGCCTCACGCCTGGCACTTACGATGTAACCATCACCAGCGGAAGTTTTGCACCGTACAAGGTTCGTACGGAAGTAACGGTAGGCGGGGTCAGCACAGTTGATGCGCAGATGACCGTCGGCAAAGAATCCACGACGGTTGAGGTCGTGGCGGAGAGCGGCGCTCAGGTCAACACGCAGACGCAGGAACTCTCCGAACTCATTAGCACCGAGCAACTGGCGCAACTTCCCAGCTTGACTCGCAACCCCTATGACTTCGTCGCTGTCGCCGGCAATGTGAGCAACGGGGATAACACCACAAACAGCGTTACCAGTTCGCAGAATCTGTCCAGTCGCGGGGTCGGATACGCGATCAACGGACAGCGCGAATCGGGCACCGAAATTCTGCTCGATGGGGTAGAGAACATCGACTTGTTTGGCGCGGGAATCGGTCAGCAGATCCCGGTCGACGCCGTGCAGGAATACCGCATTATCACCAACAACTTCGACGCCGAGTATGGTCGGGCCTCCGGCGGCGTGGTCAATCTGACCGGCAAAGGCGGAACCAACAGCATTCACGGCGCCGCCTGGGAATTCAATCGCCTCTCGGCCTATACCGCGAACACCTACAACAACGACGCCCAGAACGCCTTCTATGACCCGACGGGCGCGGCTCCTCTTCCTGCTCCAAAGGGGACCTACACGCGAAACCAATTTGGTTTTGATGTCGGCGGTCCGATCATCAAGGACAAACTGTTCTTCTTCGCCAGCACGGAATGGACTCGCGTACGCAGCAACTCGGTTCAGTCAGAGGCGATCCTGGCTCCCCAGTTCATCGCCGATCTGCCGTCCAATGCGCAGGCTTACTTCCAGGCCTTTGCCGGCACGACTTACAGCATCGCCAACACGGTCACCGCATCCCAGGTGCAGGCGGTTGCCGGCTCCACCGGTGCCTTCGCAGCGTTCGCTGCGGCGAACCCCAACCTGCCCACGATGGGCATCGTCAACTTCACGGCGCCCTTCGATGCCGGCGGCGGAGCGCCCCAGAATACCTATCGTCTGGTGTCACGATTCGACTACAACTTGAACAGCAACAACCAGATGTTTTTCCGCTGGGGACGTGAGCGGGAAAACGATCTCTTGGGTGGAGATTTCTTCAGCGTTTATCCTCAGTACGACGTTGGCGGAATCACCTACAACGATAGCTACCTGTATTCGTTCAGCCACACGTTCAGCCCAAGCCTGTTCAGCAATACCAAGTTGAGCTTTACCCGGCTCAACACCGCGAACTCCTACGATGCGACCCAGCAGAACACGCCCATGCTGTTTATCGGACCCGGCGCTTCCATCAACGGCGCGCTGATTCAGATGCCTGGGTTGGAGAATGTTGCTCCTGGATTGGGCGGATTGCCCTACGGCGGCCCGCAGAATACCATCCAACTGCAGCAAGACGTCGCCTGGACTCGCGGTAAGCACACCATGCGTTTCGGCGGACAGTTCACCTACATCCAACTCAACAAGGCCTACGGCGCTTATGCCCAGGCGGTTGAGGTGGCAGGTGACACGCTGGACGCCGGTTTGGACAATCTGCTCGCGCCGGGCGCAAGCCAGATCGAGCAGTACGAAGCGGCGGTCGATCCCGACGGCGTTTTTCCCTGCCGCAGGTCTGCTACGGGAGCGTACATCGTAACTCCGGCTTGCGAGATCAACACGCCAGCCACCCCCCCGAGCTTTGCCCGCAGCTATCGCTACAAGGACTGGGCGATCTACGCGCAAGACAGCTTCAGGCTGACCCCCAGACTAACGCTGAACTACGGACTCCGCTACGAGCACTATGGCGTGCAGCATAACGGTGATCCGAGTCTGGACTCCAACTTCTACTTCGGTCCCGGTTCCAATTACTACCAGACCATACGCTCTGGCTCGGTTCAGATCGCGGACCAGAGCTCCGTCGGTGGCTTCTGGGGCCCGGATTGGGGAACGGCGGCTCCACGAGTAGGCTTCGCCTATGACGTTTTCGGAGACGGCAAGACCAGCCTCCGCGGCGGCTTCGGCATGAGCTACGAGCGCAACTTCGGCAACGTGACTTTCAACGCCATCCAGAATGTGCCCAACTACGCAGTGCTGGTGTTTGATGGTCCCATTCCCCTCACCAACAGCAACTTGGGTCCACTGGGCGGCAACAGCGGACCGCAGCCGCTTCCCAACACCAGCTTGCGACAGCCTGCTCCTAACATCGACACGGCGCAGACGCAGTTCTGGAGCCTGGCCGTCGAGCGGGAATTAGCCCGCAACACCGTTTTCGCGGTCGAGTACAGCGGTGCGCACGGCATTCACCTCTATGACATTCGCCCCTCCAACCAGGCAGGCGGCGGCAATGTCTTCCTCGGCGATCCTTTCAATGGGTACTTCGCCCGGCCAAACTCGCAGTACTCCAACATCAACACCCGCGGCAGCGGCGGCACCAGCAGCTACAGCGCTCTGAACCTCCGCCTGCAGACGCAGAACCTGCACAACACCGGCCTAGCCTTGGTGGCCAACTACACCTGGGCGCACTCGCTGGACGATCTCAGTTCGACGTTCTCCGATAACGCGCAGGGCGGTTCTGGCTACATCGGCAACCTCGGCTACCTGGATCCCAACAACCCCAAGCTGGATTGGGGAAGCTCGGATTTCGATGTCCGGCAGCGGCTGAGCCTGTCTCCGATCTGGAACACTCCGTGGTTCAAGAGCGGACGCGGCTTTGAGCGTCAGGCTCTGGGCGGATGGAGCATTCTGGGTATCTTCACAGCCCGCAGTGGCACGCCCTTCTCCGTCTTCGACTACACCTACTCCCACAATGGACCCGCCGGGTACGGCGTACCGCGCATCGTTCCCGCGACTCCTATCACTAGCTATTCGGCCGGCAATCCGGTGCTGGACCCCAATTCACCCAATACATGGACCGTGCTCACTATTCCCGGCGCGGATGACACGGCTCCCTTCAATTCCACGCTGGGTGTTTCCGACTTCGGTCCGTTCCCCGCTGACATGACCCATCGGAACGCGTTCCGCGGTCCTGGCGCCTGGAACCTGGATGCGGCCGTGGGGAAGACCTTCGCCGTCACGGAGCGAGTGAAGCTCGAATTCCGGGCGGAGGGCTTTGACGTGTTCAACCACCACAACTACTACATCAACGAGTCCGCCCTGGCAGTGGCGAACGCTCCCGGCATCGGAGCTCCCCTGCCAGTGGTTGCGCTCAAGGGTGGTCTCAACAATATCGCCCTGGGCGGCAACCACGACGAGCGCCGCTTCGGGCAGTTCGCCCTTCGCGTGACCTTCTAGTTCGAACCATTCGGGTAAGTTAACTGGGGAGCCGCAAGGCTCCCCATTTTTCATACGCACCTGGGAACGGAGACCGGCGAAGATCGGCAGATTCTTAACGTCATCTCCAATTCGCCGAACGTAATCATTTCCCCATCCAGGTGAACCAGGCGCTGGTGTTCGATGAGCTCCGCGCTTCCAGCAACAACTAAGAGCCTCCTTATTTTCTTGATCCCAACCGCCCCGTCTCGCCATCTTATCTTAGCGAGAGATTGAGTCATGACCCCTGAAGTCCGGCCACACTCCATCAAATCGATTCTGTTCTTATTTCTGCTGACGTTTGGGCTTCCGCCTCTGGCCGCATCCGAGAATTCCCAAAACGCGTCTCCCGTGCCGGTTCTAGTGGAGCTGTTCACTTCCGAAGGTTGTTCCAGCTGCCCGCCCGCCGATGCTCTGCTTCAGCAGTTGGACCATCCGCAGCCGGTGTCTCGAATTCGTGTCATCGTTCTCAGCGAACACGTGGATTACTGGAACCACGACGGCTGGAAGGATCCTTACTCTTCCAGCATCTTCAGTGACCGGCAAAGCAGTTACGAGCCACATTTCGGCGTCCCGGGTCCCTATACGCCGCAGATGGTGGTTGATGGTGTCAGCGAATTGAACGGCAGCAAAGCGGATCTGGCCGCTCACACCATAGATGAAGCGGCGAGAAACCATCCGAAGACTGTTGTTCGAGGTTTCTACGCGCCCGGGGAGGGATCGAAGGCGCTTCGCGTGCGTCTCTCCGTGGACGCTTTGCCTCCCGCCTGCAAGGCCAGCAAGGCCAATGTGTACCTGGTCGTTGCTCTCGATCACGCCCAGTCCCACGTGCACGCCGGAGAGAACAACGGTCGCGTCTTGTCTCATGTGGCGGTTGCGCAGAAGATCGAAAAAGTCGGCGTGGTTGAGAAGGGCAAAGATTTTGCGCGGGATTGGACTCTGAAGCTTGACGCCGCTCTCGATCTGTCAAATCTGCGTGTGATCGCGTTCGTGCAGGTAGGCGATTCCGGACCGGTTCTGGGTGCGTCGTTGGTTGGGATCCAGCGCTAGACCCGGCAACATTTCCTTTATTTTTCTGCAAGTCGCTCTTGTCGCCCGACCCCGCAAGCGAGACAATAGCCGGTCAGCCGGAGGATTCGTGTCAGATCGCAAATACCGCCAGCGTGGTTACCAGGACAGCGGCGAGGACCGGCCGAGCAAAGCGGGAGGCGCTCCGCCTCCGAAGAAAGACACATTCGGCCCGCGCGCGATTCAGATGCCGGGCACGCGCGAGGTCTCCCGCTGCTCCCAGTGTGGCGCGTTGCTCCCCGCCGGTTCGGATGCCGCTGGGCAATGCCCAAAATGCGGCTTTGAGCTCCATTCCTGCCGTCAGTGCACGTATTTCGATACCTCCACCCGGTTCGAGTGTTCTCAACCGATCCCCGAGCGTATCCCCCGCAAGGACGCGCGCAACGACTGCACCTTCTATTCCATGCGAGTCCGGGTCGAAAAAGAGACCTCTACTCCGAGCGCGGCCAAGCCCCAGGACGCGCGCCAGGCTTTTGAAAACCTCTTCAAGAAGTAATGCGCTTACGGCGTTGTTCGTAAGCGCACGCGGCCTCCCCTACGGCTTCAGTGTGGGGCGAAGCAGAACCTCGCTGGCAAACGACTGCGGCGCTTGTGTAACGATCATGGCCACGGTGTGGGCTACGTCGTCGGGCCGCAGCATCTTTCCCGGATCCTTGCCGGTGTGCGGGCTTAGTTCGGTGTTCACCGATCCCGGGCAAATCACAGACACCCGGATGTTATAGCCCCGCAACTCTTCAGCGACCGAGTAGCTTAGCCCGTTCAAGCCCCATTTGGAGGCGGCATAGGCCGCGCCGTTCGGAAGCGCGTTCTTGCCGGCCAGCGACGAGATGTTGACGATATGGCCGGCGCGTGCACGGATCAGCGCCGGAGCGAAGGCGCGAATGCAGTAGTAGACCCCGCGGAGATTCGTATTTAGAACCTCGTCCCAGGACTGCGAGGGCATCTCGTGCAACGGACCGCCAAAGCCTCCGACGCCGGCATTGTTCACCAGAATGTCGAGCCTGCCCTGAATGCGCGCTACCTCGGCCGCCGCCTTTTCGACGGAATCCAGCCTCGTGACATCGCATTCCAGCGCGATCGCTCGCCCACCGGCTTGTGAAACCGCCTTGGCCGTCGATTCCAGCGTGCTGCGGGTGCGCCCGCACAGCACCGTGATCGCTCCCATCCCGCCTAGTTTGCTGGCAATCGCTGCCCCAATCCCTCTGCCGGCCCCGGTAACCACGGCCACTTGATCCTTGAGTTTCGCCCCACGTTCCTCCGCCACGCCTGCCTCCTTGGATCCGTGCACCGGCCTGCGAACCAGCGCAAATCTGCCATTTTGCATCATACAAGAGGGGCGACAGGGGCCGGGAAAGCAACTTGCCTTCGTTGTGGTACATACTTATAATCCGGCTCACCGGATTGCTACCTCAAGATGATTGCACGGGGCGGACCGGATCCGTCGAGAAGGCCGGGTAGGCTGAGCCTGGGTGCCCGGATAGAGCCGTCAATTTCGCGCAGTTGCGGTTTCCCGAAAAACTAAGGAGCCTTTCGAAATGAAGACCAGTCTAATGGCGATGGTGCTGATGTTTGCCGGACTTGCTCTGGGGCAGCAGACTCCCGCACAGACGCAGACCCAGCCAACCCCGCCTCCGTCGGCGCAACCCGCGACCCCTGCAGCCCAGCCACCGCAAAAAAAAGAGATCAAGGATCCCGCCGAGTACAACGCTTATGTCGGCGCTGTTCAGCAGCAGGACCCGGGCGCCAAGATCAGCGGCCTGGAGGCCTTTCTTACCCAGTATCCCAATAGCGTAATGAAAGAAGACGCCTTGGAATTGCTGATGGGCGCCTACCAGCAGACTGGCAATCAGGCAAAAATGATGGACGCGGTGCAGCGCTTGCTGCAGGTGAACCCCAACAATCTTCGGGCCCTCGCTCTTCTCGCTTACCTCGATCGCGCCAAAGCTGCCGCCGGACAAAACGCGCAGCAGAATCTGGCCGAAGGCGCGCAGTATGCCAACCGCGGCCTTGAAGCTTTAAAGACGGCCCCCAAGCCCGACGGCATGTCGGACGCGGACTTCGAAAAACTGAAAAAGCAAATGAGCGGAATCTTCAATGGGACCGCCGGCCTGGCCGCTTTGCAGAACAAGGACTATCCCACTGCGGAGAAGGACCTGCGGGGTGCGGTGGAAGCTGATCCTAACGACATTCAGAACGTTTACCCGCTGGGGCTGGCGTACCTGACCGCCAACCCGCCGGATCAGGTGAATGGATTGTTCTTCATCGCCCGCGCCGCCAGTCTGGCTTCAGGCGCCGGACAAACTCAAATTCAGCAATACGGCAAGAGCCAATACACGAAGTTTCACGGCTCCGACCAGGGATGGACCGACGTCCTGGCCGCCGCCAAAGCGAACCCCCTGCCACCGGAAGGTTTCACCATCACTCAATACGTGCCGCCGACTCCGGCCGAACAAGCCGCGGATCTGGTGAAGACCAAGGCCCCCAAAGAGATGAGTTTTGCCGAGTGGGAGTTGGTCCTCTCCGCGGGCAGGCCAGAGGACACAGACAAGGTCTGGACCGCCATTAAAGGTGTTCCGCTGCAGATGGAGGGTCAGGTCATCAAGGCCTCTCCGACCGAGTTGGACATTGCCGGCAGCGAAGACGACATCGAGCAGAAACGAGCCGACATTGTGCTGACGATGGAAGGCACGATTCCCGCGCGCCTGATGCCAAAGGAAGGCGCGACCCTCGACTTTGAAGGAACGCCCGCCTCCTACACCCCCAGTCCGTTTGTCATGACGATGGAGAAAGGCGCTCTGCTCACTAAGTCTGCGCCCGCTCCTGCCAGGAAGCCTCCCGTGCACAAGCGTCCAGGTCAATAACCGGGGGAGTCAATACTATCGAGACAAGGCCAGGGCAACCGGGATCGGTTGCCTTGGCGTATTTTGCCTGAAGGAGAGTTCGTCGCCGCTGCCTAGCGTGCCAGCTTCTTGTCGTAGGAGACAGGGCGCGCGCTGCGAGGCGGACGCCTGATTCCCGCGCGCAGCTGCCGCACGTCAATCTTCAGCTCAGAAATGGTTCGGCTCAGAGTATTGCGATGCATGCCCAGTTGCCGGGCGGCGCGGCACTGGTTGCCCTTATTCTCTTGCAAGACCGTAAGGATGAAGCGTTTCTTGAACTCGCGGACCGCCTCTGAATAGAGAATGTTGCTCTTGTACATCTGCATGACGAGGGCTTCGAGCTGATCTCTCACGGCGTCTCTCTTTCTTTGCGCGTCCCGGCGCTCTTTGACGAATGCACCTTGGCACTGGTTCGGACTTATTCCGCCACGGCGCCGAATTCTCACATGTGTTGCTGTTGGCGATGCAGCAGATCGAGTCCCTGATAAAAGCGTGCCCTCAGCTCAGAGGGAGCTACCCAAATGACGGCTCTTCCCACCACCAGAAAGTAAGGAGCGAGCTCAGAACCTTCCAGCCACTTCGACGTGGGCGTGAACGCCGCCATACTGAGCACGATCACGGCCACGATCAGGCAGCCCCGCAGCAATCCCAGTGCTGCCCCCAATACGCGGTCAACAAACCCCAAACCTGCTTCTTTGAATAGCCAGCGAAAAAGCCGCCCGGCGATGCCGGCCACGATCATGACGGCGAGGAAGATGATCAGGAATGCTGCGATCTCTCCCAGCCATGGCGTCTTCAAGTAAGGCACAAACCAGTAGGCCACCCGGTGATACTGCCAGGCAGCCAGCAGGTATCCCGCTACCAACCCTGCGATCCAGAATGCCTCTTGAAAGAAACCAACGGTGGCCGCATGAACTGCGGATAACACGATCACCGCCACCAGAATCCAGTCGGCGATGGTCACCGTACGCTCCAGCGTGCGTTTTTTTCAGACATCCAGCTCGTGTCCCGTGAGCTGGCGATAGGCCTCCAAATATTTTTCGCTGGTCCTGCGGGCTACTTCGGGCGGAAGAGCCGGCGCCGGTGGCTGCTTGTCCCAGCGGATCTCTTCCAGATAATCACGGACGTATTGCTTGTCGTAGGATTCCTGCGCCCGGCCCGCCTGGTACTTGTCCGCTGGCCAGAAGCGTGAGGAGTCCGGGGTCAGCACTTCATCGGCAAGGATGATGCCCGCCGGAGTCAACCCAAATTCAAACTTCGTATCTGCAATAATGATGCCGCGCTCGCGCGCATACTCCGCCGCCGTGGAATAGATTTTCAGGCTGAGATCGCGCAGCTTACGGCTCAATTCCAGACCGACGATGCGGCCCATCTCTTCGAAAGGAATATTTTCATCGTGGCCGGTGGTAGCCTTGGTGGCGGGCGTGAAGATGGGTTCCGGCAGCTTGTCCGACTCTTTCAGTCCCGCCGGCAATGCAATTCCACATACCCGGCTGCTGGCCTTGTACTCCTTCCATGCCGATCCCGAAAGGTAGCCTCGCACCACGCATTCCACGGCCACCATGTCGGCACGCTTCACCACCATGGAACGGCCGCGCAACTGGTCAAGGTGCGCCTTCACCGAGGCCGGATACTTTGCCACGTCAGCCGTGACTACATGGTTGGCGACCAGTTTGCGCAGGAAATCGAACCAGAAAAGGGAGATTTGCGTCAGCACCCGCCCCTTGTGCGGAATGCCCGTGGCCAACACGTAATCAAAGGCGGAAATGCGGTCCGTGGCTACAAACAGCAGATGATCGCTATCCAGCTTGTAAATGTCGCGGACCTTGCCGCTGCTGTGCAGCTCTAGTCCGGGTAGATTGGTGCGCAGCAAAACGGAATCGAGAACTTCGGGGCTCATATTGAAATTTTACAGTGAGAAAACGTGGCGTATTCTAACCCGCCACAAAATTTTGTCAACGGTTTAAGTCGCGCCGAATTGTAGCTTTACTGTGCGCCGGAAGGGAAATGTGTTGACAGAACCTGGAAGGCCGGAACTCCGTGCCAGTCAAGGCTTTCCCGTCTATCTGTTGTGGAAAAACTGAGGACGCCGGAGGATAAGCCGCTCGCTTGACCCATCATCGTCGTCGGCCCGCGCAGCCATTTCAGTTCAGGCCGTCGCCCCGAAGCGAACCGACACCAGCTTGGAAACGCCCGGCTCCTGCATGGTCACGCCGTAGAGAACCGGCGCGATGCTCATGGTTTTCTTGCTGTGAGTGATGAGTACGAACTGCGTCTGTATACTCATCTCCCGCACCAATTCCGTGAAGCGGCCAATGTTCGCCTCGTCGAGCGGCGCATCCACTTCGTCAAGAATGCAGAAGGGACTTGGCTGGTACTGAAAAATTCCTACCAGAAGCGCCAGCGCGGTGAGCGCCTTCTCGCCGCCGGAGAGCAGCAGCACGTTCTGCAGCTTCTTGCCGGGAGGAGACGCCACCACGTCGATTCCGCTCTCGGCGCTGTTTTCCTCGTCCGTCAGCCGCATGAACGCCTGCCCACCGCCAAACAGCTTCTTGAACGTCGCCTGGAAGTTCTCGTTGATCCGGTGGAAGGCTTCTTCAAACCGCTGGCGCGAGAAGGTATCGATTTCCCGGATCGTCGCCTGCGTGTTCTCAATCGATTCCACAAGATCCTTGCGCTGGGTTTCCAGAAATGCATGCCTTTGCGCGGTTTCTTTGTATTCTTCGAGCGCCATCATGTTGACGGGACCCATGGCCTCCAGCCGCCCGCGCATCTCGCGGCACGCCTGCTCTTCGACCGCCAACTGATCTCCGCTGACGACCTCAAGCGTTGCCTCCGCCAGTCCCTCTCTCGGAATGCCCAATTCATTCAGGCAGATCTCGGACAGGTGCTGGACGTCGGATTGCAATTTGGCAACCGCCGCCGCAATCTCCCCACGCCGGTCGCGCGCCTGATCGAGCGTCGCCCGCGCCTGCCGCAACTCTTCGTCTAACTCCGCCAGGCGCGAGCGCACCTGCTCCGACTCAACCTGCAGCAGGCTCTCCCGCGCCTGCCCGACATTCTGCTCGGCCTCGAGATCGCTCACCTGCCCGGCCAGTCTCTCGTTCTCGGCCTCGCGTTCCAGTTTCTCTGCTGCCGTTGCCTCGATCTGCGCACCGATCGAGTTCACGCGCGCTCCGAGATCGGCAACCGAAGACTCGATCCGTTGAAGCACTGCCGCCGCCGACCGATGCCGCTCCTCGACCGTGGCGACGATGGCGCCCTGCTCCGCAGCTTTCTGGCCCGCCAGGTGCCGCTCTTCGCGTAAGCACAAGAGCTGTTCCTGCGCGCTGCTGGTGCGGCGCTCCAGCTCCTCGCGTTTCGCCTCCAGCTCCGAGAGTTCCGCCGAACGGGACACGATCAGCCCGCGTTGCTCGGTCCGATCCGCGGACAGACGCTGTAATTCCTGGCGGCACGTATCCAGCCGCCCCGCAACCCGCGACATCTCGGAATCCAGCTGCTGCAGCAAGTGGCCCGACCGGATTGCCTGCCGCTCGGATTCGCGTTTCTCCTCCTCCAGCCGTTCCAGCAGGGAAGTGAACTGGCCGACTTCGCGCGTCAGTGCGAGCACGCGAAACTCCTCGTCGCGCAACGCCGCCTCCAATTCGGCCAGCAGCCGCAGCACATCGCGCAGCTCCCGTTTCATGGAAAGCGGGCCCTCGGACCGTTGCTTGCCGCCTGTAACCGTCACGTTGTGGAAGCACTCGCCCGACTGCGACAGGAAGAACGCGTCGGGGTTCTCCAACGCCAGCTCCCGCGCGAAGGACGACTCGGGAACGATATAGCCATCCCGCAGCTTCGGCAGGATCACTTCCAGCGAGCGGCCAAATCCATTCAACACCCGGATCGCGTGCTTCAACGGAACCACGGACGAGGGCGTGGCCTCCCGTGCCGCTTCATCCACCGAAAAGGAGAACTTCGCCTGCGAATCCTCGGGGTGAACCAGAAACGTTGCCCGCCCGTCGACGCCGGTGCGGAGCAGCCGCAGCCCTTCATCGGCCGCATCCCACGACTTCACCACCACGTAGTTCAACTCATCGCGCAGGAAGTCTTCCACCACGTTTTCATACTTCGGTTCGACTTCCAGGAAGTCCGCAAGCACGCCAGCCGGGGCCAACCCGCCATTCATTCCGCTCGCTTGAAAAAGTCGGCGAACCGACTCGGTCGAATAGCCATGCTCGGCGATGACTGCCTCGAGCGAGCCCTTCCGCCCCAGCGCGGTCGCGTACTCTGCCCGCAAACCGTCCAGCCTCAGCTTGCGCTCGCTCTCCTCGCGACGCTTCGCCTCGATGAGCCGCCGGGTTTGCGCGATCTCGTCCGACAATCCCGCCACTCGTTGCGAGACTGTTTCAAATTCCAGCGCCAGCTGGCCGCGCTGTCCGCCAAAGGCGTCCACCTGGCTGTGTGCCGCCGATGCCTCGTTCTCCAGGCGCTGAGTCTCACGATCTACCGCCGCCAGGCGCTCCTCCGCCTGGGTTACAAGGTTGCGCAGGCCCGCTCCGGCGGCTACCGCTTCCAGAACCGCGGCCCGTGAGTGTTCCTGCTCCCGCTCCAGTTCGGTCAGGCGACCGGAGGAGTCATTGGCCTCCTGCTGCCGGCGAGCGAGTTCCTGCCGCGCGGCATCCACCTCCGCTGCTGCGGACTCCAGCACTTGCCGGTTCGTGTCGCGTTCCGCCTCGAGCCCCGTCAGCCGCTCCTGTGTCTGGGCGACCTCCGCCTCCGACGCAGCAGTCCGCGCCGCCAGTTCCGTGCATCGCTCCTGGTTGTAGCGCCGCTGGGCGTGGGCGCGATCGGTCTCCAGCCTGATCTGGCTCAGGCGCTCGCCGTTCTCCCGCAGTTCGGCCTCAATCGCATATCCGCGCCGCGTCCGTTCGGAGTGCTCCGCCTCGAATTGGCGGATGCCCTCCGTGCGTTGCCGGACTTCTTCGGACAGCGCATTCATTTGCCCGTCGAGTTCCAATGACTCGCCATCCATCTGCGCGAACTTGCTGGCCAGAACCAGGCGCAGCCTGGTCCGCAGTTCTTCGCGCAACCGGGCGTAACGTTCCGCCTTCGACGCCTGCCGCTTGAGAGAGTTCATTTGCCGCGTAACTTCGTCGAAAATGTCATTCACGCGCGCCAGGTTCTGCTTGGCGTCTTCCAGCCGGGCCTCCGCCAGCCTCTTCTTGGTCTTGAACTTGGTGATGCCGGCCGCTTCCTCGATAATTGCGCGCCGGTCGGTCGGACGGCTGCTCAGAATCTGCCCGATGCGCCCCTGCTCAATCAGTGCGTACGACTCCGGCCCGAGCCCCGTGCCCATGAACAGCTCTTGAATGTCGCGCAGCCGGCACAACTTCCCGTTGAGCAGATACTCGCTGTCGCCCGAACGGAACAGGCGTCGGGTCACCACCACCTCTCCCGCGCGGAACTGCTGCTGGAACTTGCGGCGCCGGATCTTCAACACCACCTGCGGACCGCCCTGACCGGACGGCACGGCTGGTTTTGGAGGCGGATTGGGATTTACGAATACGGCAAATCGCGGTTCGTCGTCAGGATCAACCTCCGACAGCGCCTCACTTCGGGGCCGTGTTCGCATCCCCTCTTCTACTCGTCCAGGCTGAGCCTCTTCTGCAAGCAGTTCGGCTTCTTCGGCTGACTTCGCTCTCAGTTCCGCCTCGTCCCAGTCCTCGCCGGGTAGCTCATCCTCAATCTCGATGGCAGTGGCATCGTTCGCGTCTGGGCCGTCATAAACCTCGGGATCGATCAATGTAAGCGCCACTTCCGCCATGCCCGTGGGCTTGCGGTCCCGAGTGCCGGCAAAGATGACATCTTCCATCCGCGAGCCGCGCAGCGTCTTGGCCGATTGCTCGCCCAGCACCCAGGAGATGGCGTCCGCAATATTGGACTTGCCGCAGCCGTTGGGCCCGATGATCGCGGCAATGCCGTCGCCGTGGAACTTCAGCTCGGTCCGATCACAAAAGGACTTGAATCCCAGGATTTGCAGTTTTTTCAGTTTGAGCAACGTGTACTCCTTAGTGAGGCCGATCACGCCGCGTGATCCCAGGCAAGGGCTCTTACTCGCTCCGTGCCCGGAAGCTGGGACCTGTTAACCGATCTGATGCCTCCCGTGCTGAGGCTGAAACACCCCACACCTCGGCTGGCCTGGGCGGGGCACAGATTGCAGCTAATGTAACGGCCAAATTATGCCGGGGTCAAGCAATAAAACACCATATATAGTATGACCCTGTGAGAAACCCCGTTATTTTGCACATACACTGCAACAAAGGGGCGCGACGCCGATGTGCCGCGTAAGAGGAAGGGAAAATCGCGAGAGCAGTATCAGCCTAATCCCATCTATGCGCGGCCGCAAGCAGGAAGTCCGCTCGACTGGTTTATAGCTGGCGAGTCAGGAGCCACATCCTGATGCTTCCCTCGCGCTGTGGCCTGTGGCATACTTGACCCGATTTCAAGGCCTGAGGGGGATTACCTTGAAGTCGCGAGGTGCGATATGTCCGCGACCCCCTCCTCTCCGGTTGAGCCTCAGGCGGGCTCAGTGGCCGTTCCGAGCAACTTGGACCAAGCTGAAGAATCAATCACCCAGCGAATCCTCAAGTACGGGCCACCCTGGTTGCGCTGGACGGCATTGATCCTGGCTGCCTTGGCGCCCTATTCCAAGTACCCGATCGACTACTTCCAACAGCGGAACGCGGCGAAGCACATCGCCGAAGCTAACCCGTATCCTACGATAAACGGGAAGCCGGACCCCGCAAAGACAGACCCGGCATCGCGAAGCCAGTTTGAAATGGACGACAAGGACCGCAACCACATCGTCTGGCACCACGACGTCAAGAACGAGAATCCGCCGCTGGTTACGATTTTTGACAACAATGAAAAAGGATTGCTGGCCTACAAGTTATTCGATTCGGATGGGTGTCTGCTGGTGGAGAGGGCCAAAGGCGGCGCACATTCTACCAATCTGGTTCGTAGCCTGGACCGGGGCAACCCCGATTCAGATAGCGGGTACGAATCCCCAATCTTGCCCCTCGACGGCACAAATGTCGGCAGGAATGAGCCGAAGTCAGCCTCGCCTCCAAGAGGCCACGCGAAGCTCATTCGTGCGCAGGCAAACTGCCTGAATCCTCATCCAGGGCAATTTCGTTACTGGTACGGGCCGCCGGCCGATCAGTGCTCGGTGCCTATGTACCGGCAGTTCACCGACGGCTGCACTCACTACCAGATGTTCAATCGCTGTAACAATGCCTTCGATCCACAGATCCACTGGACGCAGTGCGTCGCGCGACACTCGTGGTAGGCAGTCGCAGGCTCGGTGAAACGAATGTGAGCGAGAAGGTGCGCCCGCGAGCGCTTGCTCGACCCCGTCTCTGACCGCTGGAGGCTTTGGCTATCCTCCCAGCTTCTCGAAGAACAAACAGATCGATTCAATCCCGCGATGGAAGTTCGGGATGTGGAACTTCTCATTGGGAGCGTGCAGATTGTCATCGGGCAGGCCGAAGCCCATCATCACCGAAGGAATCTTCAGCACATCCTGAAAATCGGTCACGATAGGAATCGATCCGCCTGAGCGGATGAACACCGTATCTTTCTTGAACACATCGTGCATGGCTTCGGTCGAAGCTTTCACGAACTTGTTGTCGGTGCCTACGACGCAGGCCGGGCCCTTGCTCCAGACCTTGATCTTGGTGTCGATGCCCTTGGGCGTCAGTTTCTTTACATAGTTGGTATAGCGTTTCAGGATGTCGTCCGGATCCTGATTGGGCACCAGCCGCATGGAAACCTTGGCCGCTGCTTTCGCCGGAATCACCGTCTTTGCTCCCGGAGCGACAAAGCCGCCGGGCATGCCGTGAACTTCCAGCGTGGGACGCGCCCAGGTGCGGTAAAGCACCGAGAAGCCCGGCTCTCCGGTCAGCACTTTGGATCCGACTTCGGTCTTGCGGTAGTGCTCTTCGTTGAACGGCAGCTTCTTCCAGGCTTTCAATTCGTCTTTGCTGGGAGCTTTCACTTTGGTGTAAAAGCCCGGGATCAGAACCTTGCCCTTGGCGTCTTTCAACTTGCTGATGATTTCGATCAAGGCAAAGAAGGGATTCGGGGCGGCGCCACCGTACATGCCGGAGTGCAGATCGGTCTTCGCCCCGTAGGCTTCGATCTCCGTGTAAACCAGCCCACGCAACCCAACGCATAGAGTGGGTAGATCGGGAGCGAACAGCTCGGTGTCGCAGACCAGCGCAAAATCAGCCTTCAGCTTGGCTTTCTGTTTGCGGACATACTCCGCGATGGATTCGCCGCCTACTTCCTCTTCGCCTTCGATGATGAACTTCACATTCAAGGGCAGCTTACCGTTATGGCCTCTCATCAGGGCTTCGATGGCCTTGATTTCCATCCAGAGCTGACCTTTATCGTCGACCGCGCCGCGGGCGTAAATATTATTGTTGCGCTCCGTGGGCTCAAAAGGCGGGCTGATCCATTCGTCCAGGGGTTCGGCCGGCTGTACGTCGTAATGGGCGTAGCACAGCACGGTCGGCTTGCCGGAGGCGTGCAGCCAGTCGGCATAGATGAGCGGGTGCCCCTTCGTCGCGATAATTTCGACGTTCTCCATGCCAATACGCCGCAGTTCGCTGGCCACGTAATCGGCTGCCTTCTGCACATCCGACTTGTGTTCCGGTGCGGTGCTAACGCTGGGGATACGAAGAAGATCTTTGAGTTCGGTCAAAAAACGTTGCTGATTGGAACGCGCATAATCGACTGCGGGAGAAGCCATAGCTGTGTCCTCTTTCTCGCGCCAAGGCGAAGGATTGCTGGTTTGGTAAGCCGCGAAAGCTTCAAGTATACCTGAGAGCCGGCGCGGTTTCCGTGCAGTACTACGGCCGTTCCGGAGTGGGCGGAACCGCCGATCACGGCCCGCATTACGCATATCCCAGCCGAACCCGCCGGCCCACATAGGCTGCCGCCAGCAGTGCCACCGCGCCCGAAAAGTACCACAGCGGACTGGACGATGATTGCGTGGTTCCCATGAAGTCAAGTCCCGGCGAGTGGTGAGCCGGCCCCATGTACCACCAAAGCGTGTACAGCGCCTCAAAGAGTTTGCTACTTCCACTCCACACGCCTGCCGCCAGCGCCAGGCTCGGAATGAACAACGCGCCCACCAGCCACGTGATCAAACTCTGCCAGTCGCCCGCCAGCAGAATCCGCACTGCCACGCCGCTCCCGGTCAGCATCGCAACCAGAACTCCGGCCAGCCAGGCCGCCGGCAGTTGACGGGTCAGCGCGCGTTCCGAAGAGAAGATCAGCGCGTTAGTGCCGGAGCGTGTCTCCCGCGATCCCATCTGCGACCATAACAAAATCGGCCAGATCCACGCTGCCACCAGCACGCCGCCGCGGCCCACGGACTCGGGCGTGGCCAATCCTGCGATCGCCAGCCCCGCGGCGCCCGCATGCCACCACCAGCGCTGCCCTTTCACGATCAACCGTAATTCGGAGAGTACGAGTTGAATCAAGCGGAAGCTGCGGCCGGCCGAAGTGATCGGCGTCAAGTGGATGTCTTGACTACTGCCGGTGGTTGCGATGGAAGGCGCCGGAGTTTCATCGTCCCCAGCGGCTGATCGCCCCTGGCTCGATCTCTTTCCCCACCACTCGTAGGCCGGATCAAAGCGGTGAAAAAATAACGATGCCAGCAATGCCACTCCCGCCGCCACCGCCATCCACACCAGCCGGCCGGCGACGTTCGAGAAACTCCACGCAAAGCCATTCCATAGGAACGTGCGCACCGCGCGCTCTCCGCCGATGGTGAGGCTGAAGCTGTCCTTATTGTTGGGGTCGATGTTCAACAGCGTCGCCCGCGTGCTTTGAAAAAGTAACTGGATCCCTGTGGGCTCGTTTCTCCCGGCTTGAACCGCCATGGCCAACCCGAGCGTCCAGACAAAGAAATAAATCACGTTTCCGGCTCCGCCTCGAAGCACCGGCAGGGTTTCAAACAGAACCGCCAGCGAGGCCACAATCGCCATCGTAGGCAATGAGAGCAACAGGAATGGTGACCACAGCTTCCAAAGGGAAACCTGTCCGCCCTCGCCCCGCAGGAAAAGCATCGCTAGCGCCGCCCCCATGAGAATCCCGATCATCGACGCCAGCACCGCGAAATTGCTGATCGCTTTCGCCAGCATGTAGAAGCTCTTTCGCATGGGCGTGGCGGCCAGAATCTGCCCCACACGCGTCATGGCGTCGCGCTCCAGGGAATTCTTCACCACATAGAACCCGGCCAGCGAAAGAAACGTAGAGCAGCAAATCGCCATCAGCGCGCCAATCCACGCCGAGTTGTACACCCCGCGGTAGCCGTTGCCGATCACCACCCACACTCTTTCCGTTGCCACGGCCCATCCCAGATACAGAGTCCCTGCCAGCGTCAGAAGGAAACTGTAGCGTCGCACGCGCTCCAGAAAGTCCGCCCGCACCATGTGATAAAGCGTGTGCGCCTGGCTCATGCCGCCGCCCCGCCGCGATGGTTCGAGAGGCAGTAGAGATACGCATCCTCCAGCGTCGGCGCCACCGGCGTGGCGCCCATCGGCGGCTGCGCTGCCAGCACTCGTGCGTGGACCCCATCGCTGCGCCGCGCGGTGCTGCCGATGAGGTATTTCTGCTTGGCGGAATTGAGTTCCGCGCTGGGCAGCACCCACTCCCACACCTTGCCCTCAACCCGGCGTAGCAGTTCCTCCGGCGAAGCATGGACTACGAGCGTTCCTTGGGAAATCAGCGCAATGTCCGTCGCCGTCGCTTCAACGTCGGAGACAATGTGAGTCGAAAGAATCACGATCCGCTCGCCCGAGAGATCCGACAGCAGATTGCGAAAGCGCACCCGTTCTTCCGGATCCAGCCCGGCCGTGGGTTCATCGACAATCAGCAGCTGGGGATCGTTGAGCAACGCCTGCGCAATCCCGACTCTCTGCTTCATGCCGCCGGAGTAGCCGCCGAGCGGCCGCTTGCGAACGTCGGTGAGATTCACCAGGTTCAGCAATTCATCGATGCGTCGCCTCGAAGTGGATGCATCCAAGCCCTTCACCGCCGCAAGGTATTCGAGAAATTCCACGACGCTCAGGTTGGCGTAGACCCCGAAGTCCTGCGGCAGGTAGCCAAGAACCGATCGCAGGGCGTCCGGATGTGCCGCCAGGTCGGTGCCGTTCCATGTGATCGTGCCCTGTGTGGCGCGGGTAATCGTGGCCAGAATGCTCATCAGCGTCGTCTTGCCGGCGCCGTTCGGACCGAGCAGTCCCAACACCCCAGGCCCCAGCTTCAGGCTGAAACCGCGCAGCGCCCAGGTCTCGCGGCCATAAAGCTTGCTGACTTGATCGATCACCAGTTGCAATGAGCCTCCCCAGAGCCAGACAAAGGTAGTCGATAGAACGCAGAACCGCCAACAAAAGTTCCGTGAAAGCGGCGGTCGCCGCTAATCGCCGCATAGTCTATCCTGCAAACATGCGGGGAAAAGAAGGCGCGGCTGCGGATCCCTTGCGCGTAGGGTTGTGTTGGAATTGTGTGCACGCGCAACGGATTACTTCCGATCGCGGGTCGACATTCTATCGCTGCGGCCTATCTGACAGCGATCCAGCGTTCCCCAAGTATCCGCGGCTTCCCGTCTTGAAGTGCTCGGGCTGGCGCGAGCGGACTCAATATCGCGGAGTGCGCAATTAGATCTCGCTCAGCAGCCCTTAAAGCGCCGCGGCGACAACTTCGAAAGATCCTGCTCCGGCCTTTCACCCGCAATCAACTGGCCCATCACCCGGGCCGTTACCGGCGCCAGCAGAATGCCGTCGCGAAAGTGTCCTGCAGCCACGAAATATCCGGAAATGCTGGTGGCTCCGAGCATAGGCAACTCGTCCGGCGTACCCGGGCGCAATCCCGCCCACGCTTCGAGAACCCGCGCCTGCTCGAGAGCCGGGACCAGCCGAATGGCTTCGCGCTGCAGCCGGTGAATGGTCGGGGATTCTGTACGCTTGTCGTATCCGGCCTCTTCGACGGTCGTGCCAATCAGCACTCTTCCGTCGCTGCGCGGCACCAGATAAACCTCGGGCGCTCGAATCACATGACGCAGCAGGCCGTGCGCCGCGGCCAGGGCAAGCATTTGCCCCTTCACCGGACGTGCGGGGAGGCGAAGCGGCGACCATTGACCTGCCCACGCCCCGGCGCAGTTCACCACCGTGGGCGCGGCATAGTGGGTTCTCGCCGTGCTTACCCCGCTGACTCGCCCCTCTGACATAATCAGCGCGGTGACCGGGTTGCCGGACGAAATGTCCACGCTGCGGTGTTTGGCGGCCTTCAGCGCGGCAGCCACTAAGGCTCGCGGATCGACGCTGCGCTCTTTCGAATAAAACGCCGGCTGGCCGGCGTCAGCCAGGGCCGGCTCAAGCTCCCTCAGCGGCACCGGGAGCTGGCTTTCCACGGTGAACCCGGGCCGATGGTGGACATGCTCGGGCGGTGGAAACACGAGCGCGCCCTGCTCGCGCAGGTCGGCATCGATTCCCGACTCGTCCTGCAACGCGCGGACGAACTCCGGGTACATGCGGGCGCTGGCGGCGGCGAGCGGCTGCAGCGCGGCAGGCGTTTCGCTCGAACAGCCGACCAGCATGCCCGCAGCGGCGTGTGAAGCTTCTCGGCCCGGCTCACCCCGTTCGACAATCAAGACCCGGGCCCCGCGCCTGTTCAGCTCGATGGAAAGCGAAAGCCCAATGATGCCCCCACCGACGATGACTACGTCCCAGGTCTTCACACTGGCATTGTAGAAGAGAGGAGCGAACGAATCCGACTGACCGATTTCAGCAGGTGGGTTGAAGACGGCGAGTGATCGTGCTCAATCTTGGCGGACCCGGAGAGACTTGAACTCCCAACCTCTGCGTTCGAAGCGCATTGCTCTATCCAGTTGAGCTACGGGTCCGCGCCCAATCCGCATGCCAGGGAAATACTATCTCATTTTTCTCGCAAACTACTTTTCTATCCCGGCCCGGCAATCACGTCGTACGGCCGCATCATTTCGTTGTCGCCATGCTCCAGGATGTGGCAATGCCACACATAGCGGCCGGTGAATCCTTCGAAGCGCGCAATGATGCGGGTAATCATGCCGGCATCGGCTCGCACCGTATCCTTCCAACCCGCTTCGCCGGGCTCCGGCGGAATCGCGTTGTCGCGGTATCGCAACACACCTTTGTTCAGATACGCGAAGGCATCGAAGCGTCGCCGATCCAGAATCTGAAAACGCACCAGGTGCAAGTGGATGGGATGGGCGTCGTCGGTGACGTTCATCAGGTTCCAGATTTCCACCGAGTTGAGCACCGGATTCTCGGTCACCGGCGTGTTCCAATGAGTGTTGTTGAGCAGCATGATCACCGGATTCTGAACCAGGTCATCGACTTCGCCCAGGGTCAGCGTGCGGGTCTGTTTCGCCTCGGACTCCGCAATCTTCGGCACCGGCCGTAAGGCGGCCGGCAGCGAGCTGGGATCGGTCGTCTTGGCCCTTGCCACCCGGAATTGCAGTACCGGTGCAAAACCATCGTTATTCAAAACAACTTCCGCTCCCGCCCGGTCGGCAAAGTCCACC
>Ga0335080_10000270_pt1 | contig 46978 bp, 47 predicted proteins | sample Lox_Sample_34_FD_206720 | JGI IMG/M metagenome (GOLD analysis project Ga0335080, IMG submission 206720) | Soil microbial communities from Loxahatchee National Wildlife Refuge, Florida, United States - Lox_Sample_3.4 | ecosystem: Environmental > Terrestrial > Soil > Wetlands | place: USA... | reverse complement strand
GGCGCCGGCCAGACGATCTTCCACCTGCACTGGCACGTGCTCGGCGGAGGCTTGACCGGGAGGATGGCGTGAGCCTGATCACGACGATCGAGGGCGAGCTGAAGGACGCGATGAAGGAGCGCGACGCAGAGCGCCGTGACGCACTGCGCCTGATCCTCAACGCGCTGAAGAGCTCCGAGAAGGAGCTGCAGCGGCCGCTCTCCGAGGACGAGGAGCTCCAGGTGCTGCAGCGCGAGCGCAAGCGCCGCGTCGAGGCGGCGGAGGCCTTCCGCAGCGGCGGCCGCGAGGAGCAGGCCGAGGCCGAGGAGTACGAGCTCGAGGTGCTCGAGGAGTTCATGCCGGAGCCGCTTTCCGACGACGAGATCGAGGAGATCGTCGACGACGCGATCGCGGAGGTGGGCGCCACGAGCATGGCCGACCTCGGGCGCGTGATGGCCGACGTGATGCCGCAGATCGCCGGCCGCGCCGACGGCTCCGTCGTCAGCCAGATCGTCCGCGAGAAGCTCGCCTAGCAGCCTCCGCGCAGTCGCGTCCAGTAGAGCCGCGTCTCCCAGGGCCGCCGGTACTCGAACGCGGTGAGGAGCGACCTCGCCTCGTCGAGCAGCGGCAGCCGCCGCTCGTCGGGGAGGTCGGACACCCAGCCCATCGACGCGAGAAGCGACACGAGCGCGTCCCGGTCGAGGAGCTGCGGATTCGCGAGCCGCTCCTCCCGCAGCTCTTCGAAGCGCGGGTCGCCGAACGCACGGCGCCACTCGCCCGACGAGTAGCGGCGGTGGTTGAGATCCATGGGCTCGTACTCCAGCCCGCCCGGCCGAACCGCGTCCACGAGCCGCTCCACGGCGTCGACCGGCGGCTCCGTCGGGCCCGCCGGGACGTTCCACATCAGCACGAGCGCCCCGCCCGGCCGGAGGACACGGACGATCTCGTCCATCGCCCGCTCGTGATCGAACCAGTGAAACGCCTCCGCCGCGAAGACGGCGTCTACCGACCCCTCCGCCAGCGGGATCTCCTCGGCGCCGCCGGCGAGCACCCGGGCCTCGGGACAAAGGGCCTCGAGCAGGCGCCGCATCCCTTCGTCCGGATCGACGGCGACCACCTCGTCGAAGGCGGCGACGAGGCGGCGCGTCAGCTTGCCGGTGCCCGCGCCCAGGTCGAGCACGATCGCCGTCGACGGCAGGCCCGGAGCCGCGGTCACCGCGGCCGGATACCCCGGCCGGCCACGCTCGTAGTCGTCGTACCAGGTGCGGGAGAGCCCCCCGTAGACGCGGGCCATCGCGCCACACTACGCCCGCGCACAGCCGCTCCGGGCGGCCCTGCTCCTACACTTTTCCCAGTGCAGGAAGTCCTCGACGTCCCGAACGAGGTCGCAGCCGAGCTCGCCGGCATCGGCGACGGCGTCCTCGGCGCGCTCCGCGACCGGCTCGGCTGCCGCGTCAACCTGCGCGGGAACCGGCTGACCCTCGAGGGCGACGACCTCAAGGTGGCCGAGGCGCGCGCGGTGGTCGAGGAGCTCGTCGACCTCGTCGAGAGCGGCCAGGAGATCGGCGCCGGCACGATCGACACCGTCCTCAACGCGATGGACGAGGCCGAGGACGTGCGCACGATCTTCGAGGACGTCGTGTGGTCGCACCGCGGCAAGCGGATCACGCCGAAGACGGTCACGCAGAAGCGCTACGTCGACGCGATCCGCAACTGCACCGTCACCTTCGGGATCGGCCCGGCCGGCACCGGCAAGACGTACCTCGCCATCGCGCTCGCCGTCGCCGCGCTCTCGGAGCGGCAGGTCGGCCGGCTGATCCTCACCCGTCCGGCGGTCGAGGCGGGCGAGCGGCTCGGCTTCCTCCCCGGCGACGTGCTCGCGAAGGTCGACCCGTACATGCGCCCGCTCTTCGACGCGCTCTACGACACGATGGACCCGGAGAAGCTGAACGCGTACATGGAGCGCGGCACGATCGAGGTCGCGCCGCTGGCCTTCATGCGCGGGCGCACGCTGAACGACAGCTTCATCATCCTCGACGAGGCGCAGAACACCTCGCCGGAGCAGATGCAGATGTTCCTGACGCGGCTCGGCTTCGGCTCGAAGGTCGTCGTCACCGGCGACATCACCCAGATCGACCTGCCGCGCGAGCAGGCGTCGGGGCTGATCCAGGTGCAGAGCATCCTCGACTCGATCGACGGGATCGCGTTCGTCCACTTCTCGCACCGGGACGTCGTACGGCACAAGCTCGTGCAGCGGATCGTCGAGGCGTACAAGCGCCACGCCGAGGAGACGGGAACCCAGCGGCAGACGTGATCGAGGTCGAGATCGAGAACCGCTCCGGCGTCGCGGTCGACGAGCCCGCGGCGGTCGAGCTCGTCCGCAGCGTGCTCGCCGCGGAGGGAGTCGACTCCGGCGAGGTCGGGCTCGCGTTCGTCGGGCCGGACGAGAGCCGCGCGCTGAAGCAGGAGCATCTCGGCGTCGACGAGGCGACCGACGCGCTCGCGTTCCCGATCGACGGGCGCGACGATCTCCCGGACGGGCTGCCGCGCCAGCTCGGCGACGTCGTCGTCTGCCCGCAGGTGGTCGGGGAGGAGTGGCGCGCGCCGCTCGTCCACGCGGTGCTCCACCTCCTCGGGTACGACCACGGCGCCGAGATGGAGGCGCGGGAGGCGGTGTACCGGTGAGCGTCACCACCGAGCGTCCCGAGCAGCAGGAGCCGGACCGCGAGCCGCGCGCGCCGGAGCCGCGCGCCCGCATCTCGCTCCCGGCCGCGCCGGGTCGCGCGCCGACGCTCCTCGACAGCTTCAACTACGCGTTCGAGGGGATCATCCACGTCCTCCGCACGCAGCGGAACCTGCGCATCCACTTCGGGATCGCGATCGCGGTCATCGTCGCGGCGGTGTGGCTGAGCGTCGACCGGATGGAGCTGATCGCGCTGCTGCTCGCGATCGCGTTCGTGCTCGTGGCGGAGATGATCAACTCGGCGATCGAGGGCGCGATCGACGCGTCGACGACGTCGTTCGACCCGAACGCGAAGCTCGCGAAGGACATCGCGGCAGGCGCCGTGCTGATCTCGTCGATCACGGCGATCGCGATCGGCTACCTCGTCTTCTCGCAGGCCGCCGCGCACCGGACCGCACGGCTGCTCGACCGCGTCCGCGACGCACCGGCCGAGATCACGCTCGTCGCGCTCGTGCTCGTCATCCTGATCGTGATCGCGACGAAGGCGTGGACGGGGCGCGGCACGCCGCTGCGCGGCGGGCTCCCGTCCGGCCACGCCGCGGTCGCCTTCGCGTGCTGGATGGCGGCGACGTACATCATCGGCGACGACCACCGCTTCCTCGTCTCGTCGCTCGCGTTCGTGATGGCGGTGCTCGTGGCGCAGACCCGCGTCGAGTCCGGCGTCCACTCCGCGCTCGAGGTGCTGTACGGCGGCGTGCTCGGCGCGCTCGTCACGCTCGTCGTCTTCCAGGTACTTTCGTGACGGGCGAGGAGCTCGTCGCGCGCGCCGAGGCGGCGGCCGCGAACGCGTACGCGCCGTACTCGAGGTACCTCGTCGGCGCGACCGTCGTCACCGTCGACGGACGTGTCTACGACGGCGTCAACGTCGAGAGCGCGGCGTACCCGCTCGGGATCTGCGCGGAGAAGACGGCGATCGCGAAGGCGGCGAGCGACGGCGTGCGGCCCGGCGAGATCGAGGCGATCGGGATCAACGCCTCGCCCTGCGGCGGCTGCCGCCAGTGGCTGCACGAGTGGCAGGTCCGGCGGATCTGGTTCCGCCGCGACGACGGGTCGATCGCCGAGTACGGCCCCGGCGACCTGCTCCCGGACACCTGGAACCTGCCGGACGCATGAGGACCGGCTTCGTGGCGGTCGCAGGCCGGCCGAACGTCGGCAAGTCGACGCTCGTGAACGCGCTCTGCGGCGGCAAGGTGGCGATCGTCTCGGACAAGCCGCAGACGACGCGGCGCCGGATCTTCGGGATCGCGAACGGCGACGACCACCAGCTCGTGCTCGTCGACCTCCCGGGCTTCCAACGGCCGCGCGACGCGTTGACCGAGCGGATGCAGCGCACCGTCGACACCGCCTTCGACGACGTCGACGCGGTGCTGTTCGTCCTCTCCGCCCGCGAGCGAATCGGCGCCGGCGACCGCTTCATCGCGTCGCGCGTGTTCGCGCTCGGCGTCCCCGTCGTGATCGCGCTGAACAAGGTCGACCGGCTGAAGCCGGGGCACATCGCCCAGCAGATGAACGCGGCCGCGCGGCTCGGCGACTTCCACGCGCTCCACCCGGTGAGCGCGAAGACCGGCGACGGCGTCGCCGACCTGCGCGCGGAGCTCGTGGCGCTGCTGCCGGAAGGGCCGCTCTACTTCCCGCAGGAGCAGCGCACCGACCTCTCCGTCGAACACCAGGTCGCCGAGCTGATCCGGGAGAAGGCGCTCTGGCTGACGCGCGACGAGGTGCCGCACGCGATCTCGGTCGAGGTCGAGGAGCTCGGCGACCCGGTCGTGCGCGCGAGCATCCTCGTCGAGACGGACTCGCAGAAGCAGATCGTCGTCGGCAAGGGCGGCTCGGTCGTGAAGGAGATCGGCGTGCGCGCGCGGCCGGAGATCGAGGCGCTGCTCGGCCGGCCGGTCTACCTCGAGCTCGTCGTCAAGGTGCGTCCGCGCTGGCGCCGCGACGAGACGACGCTCGAGCGGCTCGGGCTCTAGTGCCCCGTCTTTCACGCGGCGCGCTGCCGCGTCCCCGGTCGCGCCCGCAGCCTCCGGCTACGAACGCTCCCTGCGTCCTTGCGGACATGCATCGCTGGTCGGAGCACTACTAGCCGGGGCAGTACGGCCCGCCCGCGTCGACGAGCCACTCCTTCAACGTGTCGATGCGGGCGGCCGCGGCCGAGAGCTCGCGCCGCAGCCGCGGGCTCGCCGACGCGTCCGCGAGCAGGCTCACGTAGCCGGCCTCGCTCGCGCTCTCGCCGGTGTAGAGGAGCAGGTCGACGCCGGCCTCGATCGCGCGCGCGGGCGCGTGCGGCGTGCGCGCGGGCGTCGGCGCGTCGAGCGCGTCCGTGACGACGACGCCGTCGAAGCCGAGCTGAGCGCGCAAGAGGCCCGAGACGATGCGCCGGGAGAACACCGCCGCCGACCCCGTGGGGTCGAGCGCCGGGTAGGACGCGTTCGAGACCATCACGAGCTTGACGCCGGCGGCGATCGCCGCACGGAACGGCGCCAGCCCGCGCACGAGCGTCGCCGCGCTCGCACCGACGACGACCGGCCCGTCGTCGGTGTTCGCCGGCGCGGCGCCGAGCCCCGGGAAGTGCTTCGCCGTTGCCGCGACGCCGGTCACCTGCAGCCCCTCGACGAACGCGCTCGCGAGCGCGGAGACGACCGCCGGGTCGGACGAGAACGAGCGGCTGCCGAGGAAGCTCCGCGGCCCCGAGACCGTGTCGGCGACCGGGGCGAAGTCGACGTCGACGCCCGCGAGCCGCAGGTCGACGGCCGCGTTCGCGGCCTCCTCGCCGACGCGGTCGGGATCGTCGAGCCTCCCGAGCGCCGCGGGCGAGTCGACGGGCTCGGCCCACGGCAGCCGCCGGACCTGCCCGCCCTCCTGATCGACGCCGACGAGCACCGGCGTCCCCGTCATGCACGCCGCCGCCTGCAGCCGAGCCGTCGTCGCCGCGATCGCCGCCCGCGAGGGCCAGTGCCCGACGAGGATGACGCCGCCGACCCGACCGGAGCGCACCCGCGCGATGAACGACGGCGACGGTGGCCCCGCGAGCGCGCCGACGATCGTCTCGCCGACGAGCCGGCCGAGCGGCACGGCCGGCGCTGCTCCGGCGACGGGCGCCGAGGACGAGAGCAGCAGCGCGGCCGCGGCGGCGAGCGCGCACCGCGCCGGCATCGAGCTGCGCACTACGGTGCCGGTACGAGCGCGGGCTCGCGGTCCGCCGAGAGGCGCAGGCCCGAGGACGGATCGAAGTAGTGGAAGCGGCTCGGGTCGACGGCCAGCCGCACGGTCGTGCCCGGGCGCACCCGCGCCTGCGGGTCGAGCCGGGCCGTGAACGGGACGCCCTCGGCCGCGAGCAGCACGTCGTCGGCGCCGCCGCTCGCCTCGCGGATCTCGCCGACGTCCACCCGCGCCTCGGCGACGGGGAAGATGACGAGCGTGTCCGCGCCGAGCTCCTCGACGACCTCGACCGACGCGTCGATCGCGGGCAGCGCCGGGTTCGCCGTCGCTCCGTCCGAGAATGCCTCGGGACGAATGCCGACGATGACGCGGGCCGGGAGCTTGTGGTCGACCGGCGCGGGGATCGTGTAGCCGCCGAACCGAACGACGCCGTCGCCGGCGTCGGCCTCGACGAGGTTCATCGCCGGCGAGCCGATGAACGCGGCGACGAAGAGGTTCGCCGGGTTGTTGTACAGCGCCTGCGGCGTGTCGATCTGCTGGATGCGGCCGTTGCGCATGACGGCGACGCGGTGGCCGAGGGTCATCGCCTCGACCTGGTCGTGCGTCACGTAGACCGTCGTCGTCCCGAGCCGCGCGTGGAGGCTCGACAGCTGGGCGCGCATCCCGACGCGCAGCTTCGCGTCGAGATTGGACAGCGGCTCGTCCATGAGGAACGCCTTCGGCTCGCGCACGATCGCGCGGCCCATCGCCACGCGCTGGCGCTGGCCGCCGGACAGCGCGGCCGGCCGCCGGTCGAGCAGCTCCTGCAGGCCGAGCATCGCCGCGACCTCCTCGACCCTCCGCGCGGCCTCCTGCTTCGGCGTCTTCCGCACCTTCAGGCCGTATCCGAGGTTCTCCCGGACGGTCATGTGCGGGTAGAGCGCGTACGTCTGGAAGACCATCGCGACGTCGCGCGAGCGGGGCGGCAGGTCCGTGACCTCGCGCTCGTCGATCGTGATCGTGCCGTTGGTGACCTCCTCGAGGCCGGCGATCATGCGCAGCAGCGTCGACTTCCCGCAGCCCGACGGGCCGACGAGGACGAGGAACTCGCCGCTCGCGATCTCGAGCGAGATGTCGTCGACCGCGAGAACGTCACCGGCGTAGACCTTCGAGACGCTGTCGAGAAGAATCGCTGCCACAGGCCTCTCCAGTCTATACCGCCGCGGATCCGAATTCGCAATGGCATTGACCAATCCCGCAGGATCGGGCTATAGTCATCAGCAGCCATGGCGGGGCACGAACAGGAGAAGGAGGCGTTGCCCGCGCCGCCGCGTGTGACGAAGACGAGTGCGACGCGGCAGCAGGTGCTCGACCTGATCGAGCGCCTCGGGGTCGGGACGGCGATCCCCTCCGAGCGCCAGCTGAGCGCCGACCTCGGCGTCTCGAGGCTCACGGTCAGGGCCGCCCTCGGCGACCTCGCCCGGGAGGGCTATCTCGTCCGGCGGCGCGGCAGCGGCACCTACGTCCAGCAGCCGAAGATCTCGCAGGAGCTGACCATGACCTCGTTCAGCGAGGACATGCGGCGCCGCGGGATGGTGCCCGGGAGCCGGACGCTCTCGATGGCGACGCAGCTCGCCGGCGCCCGCCTCGGGCGCTTCCTCAACGTCTCGCCGGGCGAGCAGATCGTCGTGGTCAAGCGGCTTCGGCTCGCCGACGGGGAGACGATGGCGATCGAGACGCTCCACATCCCGGAGGCCCTCGTCCCCGGCCTGACGCCGAAGAGCCTGACCGGCTCGTTCTACGAGCTGATGTACGAGACGTACGGGATCACGATCGCGAGCGGCACCCAGTCGATCGAGCCGACCGTCACGAACGAGGAGGAGTCGGCCGCCCTCGGCGTCCCGCTCCACTCGCCGGCGTTCCTGTTCGAGCGGACGAGCCGGGACGCGACCGGGCGGACGGTCGAGTTCGTCCAGTCGATCTACCGGGGTGACCGGTACCGGATCGTCACCGAGCTCGGCAGCCCGCCGCGCGGCCGCGCCGCCGACGCCTGAGCGACACCTGCCGGTCTCGGCTCCGACACCCTCTTGACACGGGTGGTCTGGTGTGCGACCTTTCGCTCGTGGCCATTTGGTATAGACCAATCGGCGCCCCGACCTCCGTGCGCGTGCCCCGCGGCCACAAGGGCCCATCTGCGCTGAGGTCCCGCGTCGACGGCTCGAGGAGACTTGCATGAAACTACGCATTATCGGGGCGGCGGTCCTCGTCGCCGCGCTCGGGGTCGTCGCGGCGACCGCAAGCGCGTCCAGCGGCCGACACGAGGCCAACAAGCTCACCGTCTGGCTCCAGGTCGACGCCCAGAGCGGCTGGCCGACGATCGTGGCGGCCGCCACCCAGCAGTTCCAGCAGCAGAACCCGGGCTGGACGGTCGACGTCCAGTACCAGAACTGGACCGATCACCTCCAGAAGTTCGACGCGACGATCGCCGGCAACACGGTTCCCGACGTCATCGAGATGGGCAACACGGAGATGACGAAGTACATGGCGGCCGGCGCGTTCTCGGATCTCACCTCCGCCAAGGGTCAGTTCGCCAACTCGGGCAACTGGCTCGCGGGGCTGGCGAAGTCCGGCATGTACGGCGGCAAGGTCTTCGGCGTTCCGTACTACGCCGGCTCGCGCGTCATCACCTACCGGACCGATCTCTTCGCCAAGGCCGGGATCAAGTCGGCCCCGACGAGCCTCGCCGAGTTCACGTCCGATCTCGTCAAGGTCGGGAAGCTGAACAGCAAGGTGAAGGGCTTCTCGCCGCTCTACGTCGGCGGAGAGGACTGGTACACCGCGCTGAGCTTCGTCTACGACTTCGGCGGCTCGATCGCGACGACGCACGGCGGCAAGTGGGTCGGCACGCTCGACTCGCCGCGCTCGATCGCCGGCCTGACGGCGTTCAAGAGCTTCTTCGACGCCACGCAGTCCAAGTCGACGGCGACGCTCGACGGCACCAACCCGTATCCGTACACCGTCTTCTCGCAGGGCCTCACGGCCGCGAACTACGGGCCGGCGTGGTACAGCTGCTGCACCGGCGCGAAGTACAAGGCGGTCACGGCGCAGTTCGTGATGCCGAGCCATACGAAGGGCAAGCCGATGCCGGGCTTCCTCGGCGGGTCGGACCTCGCGGTCCCCGCGCAGAGCAACGCGAAGTCGCAGGCCACCCAGTGGATCGCCGACTTCACGAGCACGGCGAACGAGCAGGCGCTCGAGCAGAAGGGGAACATCCCCAACGCGACGAACCTGCTCGGCAACAGCGTCAACGAGCGGGCCGCGGCGCAGAGCTGGTTCGTGCCGCAGGCGAAGCACTGGGTCGACGTCGAGAACGGCAACATCCTCAAGACGATGCTCTCTCAGATCCTCACCGGCCATCTGACCGTCAAGCAGGCGGCGACGGTCGCGAGCCAGAACATCGCGCAAACCCTCAACGAGAGTTAGTCCTCTGACCGAGCGGGTTTCCACCGCTTCGGGAGCCGCCGCCGCGACCGCCTCCGGGTGGCCGCGGCGGCGGCGTCTCACGCGCCGCCGCCTCGCCGGCGGCGCCGTTCCCTATCTGCTCGTCCTCCCGGTCGTCCTCGTCATGGGGGCGATCCTCGGGTATCCGATCTACAACCTCTTCCGGCTGTCCGGCCAGAAGTACGGGCTGTTCGAGCTGCTCCAGCACCACGGCGTCTCGGTCGGCCTGCACAACTTCGGCTCCGTCCTCCACGACCCCATCTTCTGGCACACGCTCCTGCGGACGATCGTCTTCACGGTCGTGAACGTCGGGCTGACGATGGTGATCGGGACGCTGTTCGCGCTCCTGCTCGTGCGCGTGACCATGGTCGTGCGCGTGCTCCTCACCGTCGGCCTCGTGCTCGTCTGGTCGATCCCGCCGGTCGTCGCCGTCCAGGTCTGGAACTGGATGACGAACAGCCAGAACGGCGTCCTCAACTACGTCTTGACCGAGCTCCACGTCGGCAACTTCTTCCAGCACAACTGGTTCGAGACGCCCTTCTCGCAGCTCGCGATGGTGACGACGCTCGTCGTCTGGGGCGCGCTGCCGTTCGTCACGATCAGCGTCTATGCGGCGCTGTCGCAGGTCTCGCGCGACCTGATCGAGGCGGCGGAGATCGACGGCGCCCGCGGCTGGCGCATCTTCAAGGACGTGACGATGCCGGTGATCACTCCGATCCTGCTGATCCTGACGAGCCTCTCGATCCTCTGGGACTTCGGCGTCTTCACGCAGCCGTTCCTGCTGATCGGCCAGGGGCACATCGTCCCGTCGAACTACCTGATGGGCGTGTACCTGTACGAGGAGGGGTACGTGAAGACGGACTTCGGCCGCGGCGCCGCGATCTCGATCCTCATGCTCGCGATCGTCGCCCTGATGAGCGTCGTCTACGTCCGCCGCATGCTGCGGACGGCGGAGGGAACATGAGCCGCCGCACCGCGCACAAGCTCGGCTGGAACGCAGTCGGGATCGGCGTCTTCGTCGTCATGGTCTTCCCGGTCTTCTGGATGATCTCGACGGCGTTCAAGCCCGACGACCAGATCAACAGCGTCACGCCGACGTGGTTCCCGAGTCATCCGACGCTCAAGCACTTCCGCGACGCCCTCGCGCAGCCCTACTTCTGGACCGACGTGAAGAACAGCGTGATCATCGTGTTCGTGACCGTCGCGATCGCGATGGTGCTGGCCTTCCTCGCCGCGCTCGCGCTCTCGAAGTACCGCTTCACCGGCCTGAAGCTGTTCATCGTCCTCGTGATCGGCATCCAGATGCTGCCCGCCACCGGCCTGATCATCCCGCTCTACGTCGTGCTCGCCCGCTACCACCAGGTGAACACGCTCACGGGCGTCGTGCTCGTCTACCTCACCTTCGCGCTGCCGTTCACGATCTGGACGCTGCGGGGCTTCATCATCGGCATCCCGCCCGACCTGGAGGAGGCGGCGATGGTGGACGGGAGCACGCGGTTCGGCGCCTTCATCCGGATCCTCTTCCCGCTCGTCGCGCCCGGGCTCGTCGCCACCTCGGTGTTCGTTTTCATCACGAGCTGGAACGAGTACATCTGGGCGCGCACGCTGCTCAGCTCGAGCGGCAAGCAGACGATCACCGTCTGGCTCTCGTACTTCCTGGGCACGAGCCGCGCGACCGACTGGGGCGCGCTGATGGCGGCGTCGACGCTGACCGCGATCCCGGTGGTGCTGTTCTTCCTGGCGGTCCAGCGGCGGATCGCGTTCGGGCTCACCCAGGGCGCGGTTCGAGGGTAGACCGGTTTGAAGGGGTAGGCAAATTGGTATTGACCACATTCGCCGGGTGTGACAGGATCAGAAGGGCGAGGCCGGCGGCCCCCCGTCCGGCCTTCTCCGAGGAGAGCGACCTGGATCAGACCCTCCACCAGCGCGGCCCGGCCGCCAGTGCATCGACAGCCGGGCCGCTGGTCGCTCTCGAGGCGTGCCGATGAGCGCCGGCTGCTCGTACTTCGGCGTCCGGATCGTCCGTCACGTCCGACGCGACATGGCGGACCTCGCGGCGCGCGGCTACACGAGCGTCCTGCACACGTTCTCGGAGAACGACCTCGCCTACTACCGCGGCACGATCGCGGAGATCGTCGAGGGGTCGCACGCGGAGGGCCTCACCGTCCAGCTCGGCCCGTGGGGTCTCGGCCGCACCTTCGGCGGCGAGGCGGAGAGCCGCTTCGTCGCGTTCCACCCCGAGGCGTGCCAGGTGCTGGACGACGGGCGGCGCGTGGCGGCTGCGTGTCTCAACCAGCCCGCGTATCGCGCCTTCTGCAAGGAGTGGGCCGACGCCGCGCTCGAGGCCGGCGCCGACTCAGTGTTCTGGGACGAGCCCGCCTGGGTGATGCCGGCACACGTCGGCGTCGACGACGCGGCGCGCTGGACCTGCCGCTGCGACGCCTGCGCCGAGCGCTTCGGCGGTCCGCTCCCGACGGAGCTGACGCCGGAGGCGCAGGCGTTCCGCGAGGCATCCGTCGTCGACTTCCTCCGGGAGGTCGTCGCCCATGTCGCCGCGCGCGGCGGGCGCAACACGATCTGTCTGCTGCCCGCGACGGAGGGGACTCACGGGATCTCCGACTGGGACGCGGTTGCGTCGCTCCCCGGCCTCGCGACCTTCGCCACCGATCCGTACTGGAAGCACTGGGGGGAGCCGGCGGGCCCGTTCGTGCGGCGCTTCGCGCGGCTGCTGCGCGAGACGTGCGATCGCCACGGCGTCGGCGCGCAGCTGTGGGTGCCGAGCTTCGGCCTCACGCGCGAGGAGATCCCCGAGCTCGAGGCGGCGATCGCCGGTGCGCGCGAAGAGGGCGTCGACGATCTCTGGACGTGGGGCTACGAGGCGTGCGGCAACATGACGAGCCTCGCGACGCCCGACGCGCCGCTCGTCTGGGAGGCGGTCAGCGCGGCGCTCACCGGGCGGACGCAGACGCCGACCGAAGCGGCCGCGCCGCGGTTCGCGGATCTCGAGCAGCGCTCCGCGCGCGAGCTCGTGCGGGTGATCAACGACGAGGACGCGACGGTCCCGCGCGCGGTCGCCGAGGCGGGCGACTCCCTCGCCGTGGCGATCGAGGAGATCGTCCGGCGGCTCGCGGCGGGCGGCAGGCTCATCTACGTCGGCGCGGGCACCTCGGGCCGCCTCGCCGCGCTCGACGCCGCCGAGTGCGGCCCGACCTTCGGCTCGCCGCCCGGCGAGGTGGTCGCGGTCGTCCCGCCGGGCGACGAGGAGGGCGAGGACGACGCGGCGCGCGGCGCCGCCGACCTCGCGGCGCTCGCTCCCGGTCCGGGCGACGCCGTCGTCGCGGTCACGGCGAGCGGCTCGACGCCGTACGTCGTCGCGGCGCTCGAGACGGCGCGGGCCGCGGGCGCGTTCCGCGTCGCCGTCGTCTGCGTGCGCGGGAGCCGGGCCGGCGCCCTCGCCGACCGGGAGGTCGTCGTCGTGGTCGGCCCGGAGGTGATCGCCGGCTCGACGCGCCTCAAGGCCGGTACGGCGCAGAAGCTCGTGCTGAACACGATCTCGACCGTGACGATGGTGCGGCTCGGCCGGACGTACGCCGGGCTGATGGTCTCGGTGGCGCAGGACAACGAGAAGCTGCGCGAGCGCGCGCGGCGCAACGTCGCGCTTGCGACAGGCGCGCGCGAGGAGGAGGTCGACGCCGCGTTTGCGGAGGCCGGCGGCGATGCGAAGGTCGCCCTCGTCTCGCTGCTCGCCGGCATCGACACCTCGACCGCGCGTGAGCGGCTCGCCGACGCCGGCGGATCGGTGCGGCTCGCCGTCGAGGACGTCCGATGAGGGGTATCCGATGAGATTGGGCGTCGAGGCGGCGCTCGTCCGCGGCGAGCTCGTGCCGGGCGACGTCGAGGTCGACGACGGCCGCGTCGTCGGCGTCGGTCTCGGCGGCGCGGTTCGCGGTCGCGTTGCCGTTCCCGGGTTCGTCGACCTGCAGGTGAACGGATTCGGCGGCGTCGACTTCCTCGCCGCCTCCGCGGACGACTACGGGCGCGCCGGCGCGGCATTGCTCGAGACCGGCGTCACGGCGTACCAGCCGACGTTCATCACCTCGCCGGAGAGCGCCATCGCCGAGGCGCTGCGCGCGCTTCCGGACGGCGTGCCGGGGCCGCGCGTGCTCGGCGCCCACCTCGAGGGGCCGTTCCTCTCGCCCGAGCGGCCGGGCACGCATCCGCTCGCGCACCTCCGCGATCCCGACGTCGCGCTGCTCGACCGGCTGCTCGACGGCGGGCGCGTCACCGAGATGACGCTCGCGCCCGAGCTCCCCGGCGCCGACGCGCTGATCGCGCGGCTGCGCGAGCGCGGGATCGTCGTGTCGGCGGGTCACACGAACGCGACTGCGCCCGAGGCGCACCGGGCCTTCGATCTCGGCATCACGGGCCTCACGCATGTCTTCAACGCGATGCGTCCCTTCCGCGCACGCGACCCGGGCGTCGCCGGCGCCGCGCTGACCCGGCCGGACGTGCTCGTGAAGATGATCGTCGACGGGTATCACCTCGCCGACGAGACCGTCCGTCTCGTCTGGGCATGCGCGGGCGGACGGATGGCCCTGATCACCGACGCGATGGCGGCGGCCGGGGCGGGGCGCGGCACCTTCCAGCTCGGCGAGGTCGAGGTCGAGGTCGCCCACGGCGCGGCGCCGAAGCGCGAGGACGGCACGCTCGCGGGCACCGTGCTGACGATGATCGACGCCGTGCGCAACCTGCACGCGCTGGGCGTCCCCTTCGAGGGCGTGATCGGCGCGGCCACGGAGGTCCCGGCCCGGTTCCTCGGCTGCGACGACGTCGGCGTGCTCGAGCCCGGCTGCCCGGCCGACATCGTCGTCCTCGACGATCGGCTCGAGATCGCGACCGTGCTCTGCGCGGGAGAAGCCCGTGTCGTGGCTTGAGCAGGAGATCCGCGAGCAGCCGGCTGCGCTCGCCCGCCTCCTCGAGCGGCAGGGAGACCGCGTGCGGGAGCTCGCGGCGACGTTCCACGAGGAGGACATCCGCTACGTCCTGATCGCCTCGCGCGGCACGTCGGGCAACGCCGCGCGCTACGCGCAGTACGTCCTCGGGCGCGCGCACCGCGTGCCGGTGATGTTCGCGACGCCGTCGCTCTACACGATCTACGGGCAGCCGCCGCGGCTCGACGGCGGGCTCGTCGTCGGCATCTCGCAGTCCGGTGCCTCGCCCGACGTCGTCTCGGTGCTGCTCGAGGCGCGGCGGCAGCACAGGCCGACGATCGCCCTGACGAACGATCCCGAGTCGCCGCTCGCGCTGGCGGCCGCCGCGGTGCTGCCGCTCGAGGCGGGCGAGGAGCGCGCCGTCGCCGCGACGAAGACCTATCTCAACTCGCTCGGCGCGATCGCGCTGCTCTTCACCGCGCTCGGCGACGACGCGGTCGCGCTCGAGGAGCTCCGGCGGATGCCCGAGCTGCTCGAGCGGCAGATCGAGCTCTCGTTCGAGACGGCGCCGCCGCTCGACGAGTACCGCGACGCGATCGGTGCGACCGTCGTCGCCCGCGGCGTCAACTACGGCACCGCGTTCGAGATCGCGCTGAAGATCCGCGAGCTGTCCGGGCTGCTCGTCGAGGCATACTCGCCCGCCGACCTCCTGCACGGGCCGATCGCGGCGATCCAGCCGCGGTGGCCGGTCGTCGTCGTCGCACCGAGCGGTCCCGCCCGGGAGAGCGTCGAGGAGATCGTCGAGCCGCTCGGGGAGCGGCAGGCGCGGGTGCTCGCCGTCTCCGACGCCGAGTCCGTCCTCGCGGCGGCGCACACACGGCTGCCGCTCGTCCCCGGCGTCCCCGAGTGGCTGAGCCCGCTGACCGCGGTGATCCCCGGTCAGATCACGGCGATGCGGCTCGCGCAGCAGCGCGGCCTCGACGTGGACAATCCCGCCGGCCTGCAGAAGATCACGCTCACCCACTGACCTTTCGCAGCAGGACGAGATCCTGCGTCGGGTTGCCGCGCGCGCCCTCGGGCTCGAGCTCGATCAACGCGAATCCGTCCGCGAACGTCTCGCGGAGGTACCGCTCCGGGTGGTAGGCGCTGCAGAGGTTCGTTCCGGCGACGTCGCCCCAGCGCACGACGAGCTCGCCGCGCTCGAACCGCTCGCGCTCGTCGTCCGTGAGCCGCGGCAGGTACGAGCGACCGTGCGTCGTGACGAGGAGGAAGCCGCCGGGTCGGAGCACGCGGCGGAGCTCGTCCCGCCACGCGACCTGAAGCTCGGCGGTCAGGTGCGTGAACACGGATAGTGCGTAGACGAGGTCGAAGCTCTCGTGGCCGAAGACGAGCGGCGGGTCGAGCGCGTTCTCCTCGAACCGCGCGAACGGGAGGTTGCGGCGGCACCAGTCGACCGCGGGCCGGCTCAGGTCGGTGCCGGCGACCTGCACCGTCTCCGGAAGCCCGGCCCAGTTGCGGGTCACACGGCCGCAGCCGCAGCCGAAGTCGAGCATCGCGTCGAGCCCTTCGAGCGCGACGCCCTGCTTCTGGAGCGCACCGCGCACGCTCGCCGCGCCGAGCCGTCCGCCCTCGAGAAACCAGTCGACGTCCGCGGTGCCGGCGACGCGGACGATCAGCTGCGGCGGCGGCACCGGCAACGCGTCGTCGGCGTCGACCCGGGTGGTGCGGCGCCCCGCGAGCAGCGCCTGCGCCGATTCCCAGGTGCGGAACGCAGGGCCGATCAGCCCGGTGCGCTCGAGCAGGTGGAGAAGACGGCGCTTCACGGCTTCGCAACGCTATAGCGTGGGCGCGTGGACGACGCGGCGCGCGCGGCGCTCGCCAGGGCGAAGGCGAGACTCGACCGGCTCGAGCTCTACCCGCGTCCCGTGTCGATCCGTCACGTGCGGGTCCTCGTCGCGCCGCGGTTGTTCCGGCTGCCGTGGTTCCGCCGGTTCGACGGCTACGCGGCGTGGTGGACGATCCTCCTGCGCAGCGAGAGCCTGCTCGGGGACGGCGACCTCGTCACGCACGAGCTCTGTCACGTCTGGCAGATGCAGCACCGCCCGCTCGCGATGCCGCTGTCGTATCTCGTCCGCGGCTACGTGAGAAATGCCTATGAGCTGGAGGCGGAGGGTGCCGTCCGCAGCACCCGCGCGATACCGTGAAAGGAACGGGGCAGGCGCCTTGTCGTGACGAGACCACGCGTGACAGCGATCGGCGTCGCGCTCGCGCTTGCCTGCGGGAGCGGCGCGGCGGCCGTCCTCGCCGCCGGCGGCTCAGGGTCGGCCCCGTCGACGCCCGAGGCGATCGACACCGGCTTCCGCTCGGTCTCGCTCGACGCAACCCTGCACCTCCTCGTCGTTCTGCCGCCCGGCTACGACACGAGCGGGCTTCGCTATCCGGTCGTCTACTTCCTCCACGGCCTGCCCGCGGGTCCGACCGCGTACCGCAGCGTCGCGTGGGTCGCGGCCGCGGCCGGGAAGACGGGACACGAAGCGATCGTCGTCATCCCGCAGGGCACCCGCGTCGAGAACGGCGACCCCGAGTACCACGACTGGGGACCGGGGCGGAACTGGGAGACCGCGCTCGCCGTCGAGCTGCCGCGCTGGGTCGACGCGAACTACCGGACGATCGCCGATCGCTCCGGCCGCGCGATCGTCGGCCTGTCCGCCGGCGGGTACGGCGCGGCGATCCTCGACGCCCACCATCCCGGCGAGTACTCGGTGATGGAGTCGTGGAGCGGCTACTTCCGACCGACCGACCCGACCGGCGAGAAGACTCTCGACGTCGGCTCCGACGCCGCCGACGCGTACGCGAGCGTGTTCGAACAGGTCCCGCGGCTGAAGAAGGCGTTCGAGACGGAGCCGACGTTCTACGGGTTCTACGTCGGCCGCAGCGATCCCACGTTCATGCCGGACAACGTCGAGCTCGACGGGCTGATGCGCATGGCGGGGATCCCTCACGACTTCGATCTGTATCCGGGCGGCCACGACAACGCGCTCTGGCGGGCGCACGCCGTCCACTGGCTCGGGATCGCGCTGAACCGGCTCGCGGCACCGTCGAGCTAGTGCCCCGTCCGGTGATGCCGTCCAGCTGCTGGGTTGCGAGCACCAAGCGATGCAAGGACGCAGGGAGCGCTCGTAGCCGAAGCTACGGGCGCGACCGAGGACGCGGCAGCGCGCCGTGTGATCGCGGGCCAGAAGCGGACATGTATCGCTGGGCGGGGCACTAGGGGGCCGGGACTACACTGCCGGGGTGGCGCAGGCGCCCGCACTTCCGGCCGGCTTCGAGCTTCCGCTCGAGCCGCGGCTGCCCCGGATCGGCTCCGTCGACGCGGTCGCGCTCGAGGACCGGGCGGCGTCCCTCGCGAAGCGCTCGATCAAGAAGGACGCGAAGGTCTTCGCGCTCGAGCTCGCGATCCGCACGACGGACCTGACGACGCTCGAGGGCGCCGACACGCCGGGCAAGGTCGCCGCGCTCTCGTCGAAGGCGGTCCGCCCCGACCCGGGCGATCCCGGGGTCCCGTCGGTCGCGGCCGTCTGCGTCTATCCGAATCTCGTCCCCGTCGCCCGCGAGCGCCTGCGCGGCAGCGGCGTCAAGGTCGCGGCGGTCGCGACCGGGTTCCCGTCGGGCCAGTACCCGCTCGCGGTGAAGGTCGCGGACGTGCGGAGCGCGGTCGAGCTCGGCGCCGACGAGATCGACATGGTGATCGACCGCGGCGCGTTCCTGTCCGGCCGGTACGCCAAGGTCTACGACGAGGTCGTGCAGGTGAAGGAAGCGTGCGGCGACGCGCATCTCAAGGTGATCCTCGAGACGGGAGAGCTCGGGACGTACGACAACGTCCGGCGCGCGACGCTGCTCGCGATCGCGGGCGGCGCCGACTTCGTGAAGACGTCGACCGGGAAGATCAACCCGGCGGCGACGCTCCCCGTGGCGCTCTGCATGCTCGAGGCGGTGCGCGACGTCCACGAGGAGACGGGCCGGCGCATCGGCTTCAAGGCCGCCGGCGGCATCCGCCAGGCGAAGCAGGCGGTGCAGCACCTCGTGCTCGTCCACGAGACGCTCGGACCCGATTGGCTGACGCCCGACCTCTACCGGCTCGGCGCCTCGTCGCTGCTGAACGACATCCTCATGCAGCTCCGCAAGGAGAAGACGGGCGCGTACCAGTCCCCCGACTACTTCACGCTCGACTAGCCGTGGACAAGATTTCGACTTTCTCGACGCAGCCGGCACACCCGCGTGACACATCCGCCCCTACCCTGAGCCCCACCCTAGAGGGTGGGGGGTGGGTGGTGGGACGAGGCGCCACGGGCCCGGAGCCTCCCAGCGAGCGTCGTGCACTGCCGCTCTCCGAACGAGCCCACCGTGGCTGAGCTCGACCGCAAGCGGGCGAGCGCGCCTGCGCCGAAGGAGTGGACGTACGCCCCGGCGCCGGAATCGCGCGACGTCGTCCGGCTCGAGGAGCGCTACGGCAACTTCATCGGCGGCGAGTGGGTCGAGCCGGCGGAGACGTACGTGACCGTCTCGCCGTCGTCGGAGGAACCGCTCGCGACGGTCGCGCAGGGCACCACGGCCGACGTCGACGCGGCGGTCGGCGCGGCCCGCGACGCGTTCGCGAACGGCTGGTCGGCGCTGGCCGGCTCCGAGCGGGCGAAGTACCTGTTCCGCGTCGCGCGCATCCTCCAGGAGCGGTCGCGCGAGTTCGCCGTGCTCGAGTCGCTGAACGGCGGCAAGCCGATCAAGGAGTCGCGCGACGTCGACCTGCCGCTCGCGGCCGCGCACTTCTTCTATTACGCAGGCTGGGCGGACAAGCTCGAGTACGCGTTCCCGAACCGCCGCCCGGCGCCCGTCGGCGTCGCCGGCCAGATCATCCCGTGGAACTTCCCGCTGCTGATGCTCGCGTGGAAGGTCGGGCCCGCGCTCGCGTGCGGCAACACCGTCGTGTTGAAGCCGGCCGAGACGACGCCGCTGACCGCGCTCCTCTTCTGCGACGTGCTGCGCCAGGCCGAGCTGCCCCCGGGCGTCGTCAACATCGTCACCGGCGACGGCCGCACCGGCGCGGCGCTCGTCGACCACCCCGACGTCGACAAGATCGCGTTCACCGGCTCGACCGAGGTCGGCAAGGCGATCCAGCGGCAGCTCGCCGGCTCCGGCAAGCGCCTGACGCTCGAGCTCGGCGGCAAGGCGGCGAACATCGTCTTCGACGACTCCGCGCTCGACCAGGCGGTCGAGGGAATCGTCAACGGCATCTACTTCAACCAGGGCCACGTCTGCTGTGCGGGCTCGCGGCTGTTCGTGCAGGAGTCGATCTACGAGCCGCTCGTCGAGAAGCTGAAGCGGCGGCTGACGACGCTGCGCGTCGGCGATCCGCTCGACAAGAACACCGACGTCGGCGCGATCAACTCGTCGATGCAGCTCGAGAAGATCCGCGCGCTCGTGCAGTCCGGCGTCGACGAGGGCGCAGAGATCTACCAGCCGCCGTGCCGGCTGCCGGAGAAGGGCTACTGGTTCGTCCCGACCGTCTTCACGAACGTCGCGCAGAGCTACCGGATCGCGCAGGAGGAGATCTTCGGGCCGGTGCTCTCCGTCCTCACCTTTCGCACGCCCGACGAGGCGGTCGAGAAGGCGAACAACACGCCGTACGGCCTCAGCGCCGGCGTCTGGACGGAGAAGGGCTCGCGCATCCTCTGGATGGCGCAGCGCATGCGCGCCGGCGTCGTCTGGGCGAACACGTTCAACCGCTTCGACCCGACGTCGCCGTTCGGCGGGTACAAGGAGTCCGGCTTCGGCCGAGAGGGTGGGCGGCACGGGCTCGAGCCCTACCTGAGGTTCGAGGAATGAGCAGGCTCCCTGTCAAGAAGACGTACAAGCTGTTCGTCGGCGGTGCCTTCCCGCGCAGCGAGTCGGGACGGACGTACGAGGCGGAAGGGCAGAACGTCGCGCGCGCCTCGCGCAAGGACGTCCGTGACGCGGTCCGCGCGGCGCGCGCGGCGCAGCCCGGCTGGGCGGCCGCGACGGCGTACAACCGCGGTCAGGTCCTCTACCGGCTCGCCGAGATGATCGAGACGCGCGCCGCTGCGTTCGCCGAGCTCTGCGGCGGCCGCGAGGAGGTCGACCGTGCGATCGACCGGATCGTCTGGTACGCGGGCTGGGCCGACAAGCTGCCGCAGGTGCTCGGCGGGACGAACCCGGTCGCCGGCCCGTACTTCAACTTCACCATCCCCGAGCCGACCGGCGTCGTCGCCGTCCTCGCCCCGGACGAGCCGCCGCTGCTCGGACTCGTCACGCGGCTGCTGCCGCCCGTCGTCGGCGGCAACGCCGTCGTCGCGGTCGCCTCGGAGACGCGGCCGCTGGCCGCGATCGAGCTCGCGGAGGCGATCGCCACGAGCGACGTGCCCGGCGGGGTCGTCAACCTGCTGACCGGGTTCCGCCGCGAGCTCGGCCCGGTCCTCGCTTCGCACATGGACGTGAACGCGCTCGACGTCTGCGGCTCCGACGGGGAGCGGCCGGAGCTCGAGCGGCTCGCCGCCGAGAACGTGAAGCGGATCGTCCACGGCCGGCCCGACGTCCAGAGCCCGTGGGAGATCGCCGGCTTTCTCGAGCTGAAGACGGTCTGGCACCCGATCGGCACCTGACACGCCGTCCCGGATAGGCTACGCCCGAAGCCATGGCGAACAGCCGCTTCAGTCACGCGATCGCCGAGGGCGACGGCATCTCGGTCATCGCCGCGGTGGACGACCCCGACGCGGCCCGAGCCGCCGAGGCGCAGCGGGCCGAGGCGCTCGTCGTCCGCACGGACCCGAGCGCCGTCCGCGAGGCGACCTCGCTGCCGATCCTCTGGCGCACCGCCGGCTCGCTCGAGCAGGCCTCGGCCGCCGCCGACGCGGTCATGCTCGTCTTCGACGCGCTCGAGGACGACGACGGCCGCCTCGAGGAGCTCCACGAGCGGGCGCTCGAGCTCGGCCTCGACTGCGCGGTCGAGGTGCGCAACGAGGAGGAGCTCGAGGAGGCGCTCGACCGGATCGACCCGGAGATCTTCCTGCTCTCGCCGCTCGAGGCCGACAGCGACGAGACGCCGCTCGAGGTCGTGCTCGACCTCCTCGCCGCCGTCCCTGCCGGGAAGCTCGCCATCGCCGACCTGCCGCTGACGACCCTCGACGAGGTCGCCGAGCTCGAGCGCGCAGGCGTCGACGCCGTGATCGTGCAGGAGGGCGACATCGCCCTGCTCGCGGGCGGGCCGCCGCCCGAAGTCTGAGCCGCGCCGGCGCCGGCACCCTTCCGTTTTGCAAATCGGGCGCTACCCTTTCGCGGGTGAGGGTCCGGGTCCTGGTGGCGGTCGTCGCGGCTACGGCGGCACTCGTGCTCGGCGCGGGCGCAGCGGCGGCGCCGGCCGCCGGCAAGGCCGTCTGTCCCGCCGCGTGGAAGGCGGGCTGGATCAAGCTCGCGCAGAAGATCGACGCGCCGGTCTACTGCCCGACGTGGATGCCGAACCCGCTCGACGCGAAGATCGGCGGCCAGTGGACGGACATCTACTCGATCGGCAAGGACCGCAGCTATCTCGTCAGCTTCCTCGCCCACGGCGACCTCGGCAGCGGCGACGTCCACGTCAACTTCCGCGGCTACCCGGGCCGGACGACCGTCCCGAAGTGCCAGACGGTCGCGATCGAGGGGAACCGCGTCGTCCGCGGCACGGTCAACTGCTTCGCCGACCCGCGCGGCACGCTCAGGGTCGGGAGCATCCTCGCGACCGTCTACACGGTGAACCAGGACGCCGACCAGTGGCACGTGCTCTACGCGTGGCACCACGCCGGCTCGCTCTACACCGTCAGCGAGCACGTCATCCCGCCGTACACCTACGCGCAGGTGACGCGGAACCTGAAGAAGCTTATGCACAGCCTCGTCCTCGTCGAGCCGGCGCAGTAGGAGCGGGATGAAGCTGACGCGTCGCCAGCTCGTCGCCGGTGCGGCGGGAGCAGCCATCGGCGCGGCCGGGATCTACGAGCTCGCGGACAAGCTCTCCGAGTCGCCTGCCCGCAGCTCCGCCGTCCCGCTCGGCCCGCGGCCGCCCGAGCAGCACGTCCTCGACGGCGTCCCCGTCGTCGTCGAGAACGGCGTCGAGGTGGTCGTCCCGCCGCGTCACCATCTCGTCGTCAGCGCGCGGGTCAAGCAGGGCGTCGACCCCGCGAAGGCGCAGCCCGAGCTCGAGCACGCGCTCCGCGAGCTCGAGTCGCGCTACGAGCAGACGCCCGCCGGGCTCGGGCTCACGCTCGCCTGGGGCCTCCCGTACTTCGACCGGTACGTCGCGGCCGCGGCGGCGACGCACCTCCCGTTCGACCGGCGCGCGCAGAAGCCGGCGCTGTTGCCGACGCGCTCCTTCCCGAGCGACCCGCACGGGACGCTCCTCGAGGAGAACGACCTCGCGCTGCTCATCCGCAGCGACCGCCTCGAGCACATCGAGGACGCGCGCAAGACGCTGCTCGACGACCTCGCCGTGTTCGAGCCGCGGAGCCTGCGCCGCGGCTTCGTCGGCGGCGACCTCCCGCGCAAGCTCGCCGTCGCCGCCGGCGTCCCCGGCGCCGACCTGATCCCGCCCGACTCGGAGCTGTTCCTCGGCTTCACCTCGACGCAGAAGGCCGGGCTCGGCCCGCGGCGGATCGCGAACTTCGAGACGCTCGGTCTCGTCGACCTCCGCAACGGCTACTTCCGCGGCGGCACGCACATGCACCTGTCGCACATCTTCGAGGACCTCGAGGCGTGGTACCTCAACTTCGCGTTCCAGGAGCGCGTCGACACGGCCTTCCGTCCCGGGCTGAAGGTGGCGGAGAACGCGCAGACGGTTCCGCAGGGACCGAAGCAGGTCGCGAGCGCGCAGGAGGTCGAGCGCGACTTCAAGCGTGCCGGCCGCTTCGGGCACAGCGCCGCGATTCAGACGAGCTCGCGGCTGCTCCAGGACACGACGGGCGAGGACGGAACCGTCTACGTGAAGGGAACCGCCATCCCGCAGCGCGCCGACTTCAACACGCTCGACAACCCGTTCGCGTGGTCGGCCGACCCCGAGCGCGACGGGATGGTCGCCGGCCAGGCGGCCGGCGTCCACTTCGTCGTCTTCAACCCGTCGAGCGACGACTTCCACCGCAACCGGCTCGCCATGGACGGCGTGCTCCCCGACGGGACGAAGCTGCCGCTCCAGCCGGGCGCGCGCGGCCAGGGCTTCAACTCGGTGCTGCGGACGACGCACCGCCAGAACTTCCTCGTGCCGCCGCGGCGGCGCAGGTCGTTCCCGCTCGCCGAGCTGCGGGCGTGACCGACGGCGGCAGCTCGATCCCCGAGGTGCGTGCGCTCCTTCGCGTCCTCGCCACGGGCCGCGACGTCCTCGAGATCGGCGCCGCCTTCGGCGAGGCGGCGGCCGCGATGGCGCAGACGGCGCGCTCCGTCGTCACGATCGAGCTCGACCCGGAACGCGCAGCCCTCGCGCGCACTCGCCTCGCGGGGCTCGCCAACGTCGAGCTGCTGGAAGGCGACGCCTGGGAGCTGATCCGCGGCCGTGGGCCCTTCGGCCTCGTCTTCGCCGACGCGCGCGGCTACGACTGGGACGCGATCCTCGATCTCGTCGAGCCGGGCGGGCTGATCGTCAAGGACGACCTGACGCCGGGACGCCCTGTCGACGGCGACCCGGTGCGCGAGCGGCTGCTCCGCGACCCGCGGCTCGCCGCCGGCGAGCTCGCCGTCGCCCCGAGCATGAGCGTGATCGTCGCGGCGAAGCGCTAGTGCACCGGACGAGGCACTATCAGCCGAAGAACGCCTTCGCCACCGCGTACCACTCGGGCGTGACCGTCTTCAGCTCGGCCGTCGCCTCGTCGAGCGAGACGGCGATCACCTCGTCGCCGCGCAGCGCCGCCATCTGCCCGAACGAGCCCGCATGCGCGAGGTCCGCCGCCTTCAGCCCGAACCGGGTCGCGAGCACGCGGTCGCGCGGGGTCGGCGTCCCGCCGCGCTGGATGTGGCCGAGGACGGTGACGCGCGTCTCGAAGCCGGTGTGCTCCTCGATCTCGCGGCCGAGCACCTCGCCCACGCCGCCGAGCTTCACGTGCCCGAACTGGTCGCTGGCGCGCGCCTCCTCGCCGACGAGCTTGCTCTCGCCGCTCTCGTAGCTCAGCTCGTACCCCTCGCTGACGACGACGATCGAGAAGTTCTTCCCGCGCGCGTGGCGGCGCCGGATCTCCTCGCAGGCCGCCTCGACCGTCATCCGCTGCTCCGGGATGAGGATCACGTCGGCGCCTCCGGCGATGCCGCTCATCACCGCGATCCAGCCGGCGTGACGGCCCATCACCTCGACCACCATCACGCGGTTGTGCGATTCCGCGGTCGTGTGCAGCCGGTCGATCGCCTCGGTCGCGATCGTCACCGCCGTGTCGAAGCCGAAGGTGTAGTCGGTGCCCGAGAGGTCGTTGTCGATCGTCTTCGGCACGCCGACGACGGGGAAGTCGTGCTCGCGGTAGAGCTGAGCCGCGACCCCGAGCGTGTCCTCGCCGCCGATCGCGACGAGCGCGTCGAGCCCCCGGTCGGAGAAGTTCTGGAGCACCTTCTCGACGCCGCCGTCGAGCTTGTACGGATTCGTCCGGCTCGTCCCGATGATCGTGCCGCCGCGCGGGAGGATCCCCGAGACCTCGTGCGCGCCGAGATCCTCGAACGTGCCCTCGACGAGCCCGCGCCAGCCTTCCCGCACCGCGACGCAGTCCCAGCCGGCCGCGTCCGACCGGCGCACGACCGCGCGGATGACCGCGTTCAGGCCCGGGCAGTCGCCGCCGCCGGTGAGGATGCCGATCGTCTTCGCCACATCCGTAGTCCTAGCAATTCGCGCGGCGTCGCGACTCGGTGATCACCCGTTATTCGACGACGACCACGTCGGCGCCGAGCTCGCGCTCGACCTCGGCCGGGACGTCGGTGCCGAAGAGGCTGTCCATGAACCGGTGGTGGTGCGCGCCGAGGACGACGACGGACGCCTTCCGGTCCCGCGCGGCGTCGGCGATCACCTGGGCCGGGTCGCCGGCGGCCCAGAGGTAGTCGGCCTCGATCCCCGCCTCGCCGATTCGCTTCCGCGCGTCCGCGAACATGTCCTGGAGGTCGGGCGGAGCGACGAGCGGGATCATCCGTGCAGGCGTGTCGTCGAGGCTCCCGAAGTTCTGCGGCCCCTCCGGGTTCAGCGGCATCTCCTCGACCGCGACGACGACGAGCTGCGCGTGCCGCGCCTGCGCCTCCTCGATCGCCCGCTCGAGCGCCCGCCGCGCCGGCTCCTTGTCGTCGAAGCCGACGACCACCGGACCGGGATGACTGGTCACGCCCTGAGGCTCGTCGCGACGGCTCGGGACGGCATCGTCCAGATCGGATGATCCCGTCAGCTCGTCCGTCGGAACGCGTCGACCGCCTCTTCGACGGTGTCGTAGATGTGCTCCGCCCCGATCTTCTCCGTGATGCCGAAGGTGTCGAGCTCGGGGCGCACCTTGATGTCGACCTCGCAGAGCGCGAGCACGACCCCTCGGTCGTGGAGCTGTCCGGCGAGCTCGAGCAGGGTCTTGCCGCCGGTGAAGTCGATGTCGTCCACGGGCGCCGCGTCGAGGACGAACCACTTCGGCGGGGGATCCGTTCCGACGAGTCCCAGTATCTCGTCGGAGAGCCGCTCGGCGTTCGCGTAGAAGATGCCGCCGCCGAACCGGTAGACGACGAGCCCCGGCTCGGTCGTCACGCCGGGAGCCGGCGGGAGGCTCGTCAGGTGGCCCTTCGCGTTCCTCGTCAGCACGAAGTCCGTCGTCACGTAGTGGCGGCGGACGTGGAGCACGATCGAGAGCACGATCGCGAGGACGATTCCCTCCTCGACGCCGACGATCACGACGACGATCGCGGTCGCGAGCGCGACGTAGAACTCGTCCTTCCGCAGCCGGAAGATCTCGCGCATGCCCTTCACGTCGATGAGCTTCACGCCGATGAGGAACACGACCGACGAGAGCACGCAGTTCGGGAGGTACTGCAGCGGCTTCGTCAGGAACAGGAGGACGACGGCGACGACGAGCGCCGTCGTCAGCTGCGCCACCTGCGTGTGGCTCTTCGCCTCGTCGACCATCTCCGTCTTCGTCGGGCTGCCGTTGACGACGAAGGTGCCGGTGAAGCCGGCGGTGATGTTGGCGAGGCCGAGCCCGATGAGGTCGGTGTTCTCGTCGAACGGCTCGTTGTACCGGACTGCGTAGGCGCGCGAGGTCGCCGCGCTCTGGGCGAGGATGACGATGAACATCGAGATCGCCGTCGCCATCAGCATCCCGGCGTCGCTCAGCGTGACGCCCTTCGGGAACCCGACGTGCGGCAGCCCGCTCGGCACCGGGCCGAGGATCGAGATGTCGAGCGACGAGAAGTCGAAGATCCAGCTGAGGGCGATCATCCCGACGACGGCGACGAGGCCTGCCGGGATCGCCTTGGACACGCGCCCGAAGAAGACGAGGATCGCGAGCACCACCGCCGACACGAGCGCCGTCTGCCAGGAAGCGTCGCCGATGTGCCCGAGGGTCTTGAAGAAGTTGATCAGGTTGTCGCTGAAGAACTTCACCGACGACGTCTGCTTCGGGATCCCGAGCATCCCGCCGACCTGGCCGGTCGCCACCTGGACGCCGACGCCGGTGAGGAACCCGACGAGCACCGTCCGCGAGAGGAAGTTCGAGAGGAACCCGAGCCGGGCGATCCGCGCGAGGAAGAGCAGGCCGCCCGCGAGCAGCGCGGAGAGGCCGGCGAGCGCGACCCATTGCGGTGACGCGGGCTGGAGCCCGGAGATGCCGAGCGCCGCGATTCCCGCGTACATGATCGCGGCCGTCGCCGAGTCGGCGCCGACGACGAGGTGCTTCGAGGAGCCGAGCAGCGCGAACGCCGCGATCGGGATCAGGATCGTGTAGAGGCCGGTGATCACCGGCATCCCGGCGATCTTCGTGTAGCCCATCGTCTCGGGGATCGCGAGCGCAGCGAGGGTGACGCCGGCGACGACGTCCTTCGAGAGCCAGTCCCGCCGGTAGGGGCGGATCCCGTCCAGAACCGAGACGTAGCGGCCGAGGCCGCCCGCCGTCCTCGCCGCGCTGCTCGTGCTCATGCCGATCCTCCCGATCCTCCGCCGCCGGAACCGCCCGACTCTAGGCCGTCCGCGCCCCGGGCGGCATCATCCCAGGAGGACGACGTCCGCGCCGCTCCGGGCCTCACCCGCGGCGGGGGAGCGAATCCCTTATCCGGGGCTAGCCCCGACGGGCGCCTCCGGCCGATACAGGCCGCATCCGCCGCCACATCGTGGAAGGAGCCGCCCCTCCATGATCTCCGCCATCCATCGACGCCTCGGCTCCGACGAGGGATTCACCCTGATCGAGCTGCTCGTCGTCATCATCGTCCTGGCGATCCTGCTCGCGATCGCGGTTCCCTCGTATCTGAGCTTCAAGGATCGCGCCAACAAGACGGCCGCCGCCGCGAACATCCGCTCCCTCGTCCCGAGCGTGGAGTCGTACAACGCCGACAACGTCCCGAAGGGGCCGAACGACCCTGACCCGGCGACGAGCACGACCGACAACGGGTACATGGGCATGACCATCGTCCTGCTGAAGTCGGACTACGACCAGGCCATCCCGGCGATCGACTTCGTCAACAACAGCGGCGCGTCCGAGGCCGCCGGCGTCACGGCCAAGGCGACCCTCGACGCCTCGCACTACTGCGTGTACTCGCAGGTCGGCGACTGGTTCGCCTGGAAGCAGAACCCCGACGGCGTCATCCAGCAGTCCAGCGACCCGACCGACGTCTGCGCATAGGAGGGGGCCGTCCCCGGCCGGCGGCCCTCTTCTCAGGCGGTTCACAGGAATGCACGGCACGCTGTTGCCATGGCGCACAGGATCCTGGTCGTGGACGACGAGCCGTCGATCGTCGACGCGGTCGCGACGGCGCTCCGCTACGAGGGGTTCGAGGTCGACGAGGCGGCGACCGGGCGCGAGGCGCTCCAGGCCGCGTCGGTACGGGAGCCGGACCTGATCGTGCTCGACTGGATGCTTCCCGACGTGGACGGGCTCGAGGTCGGCCGGCGGCTTCGTGAGCGCGGCTTCAAGTCCGCGGTGCTGTTCCTCACCGCGAAGGACGCGACCGAGAACAAGGTCGAGGCGCTGCGTGCGGGCGGCGACGATTACGTGACGAAGCCGTTCAGCCTCGCCGAGGTGGTCGCGCGCGTCCACGCGATCCTCCGCCGGACGGCGGGCGACCTGCCGGGCGACGTGCTGCGGTTCGCCGACCTCGTCCTCGACGAGCAGCGCCACGAGGTCTTCCGCGGCGACGAGCTCGTCGAGCTGACCGCGACGGAGTTCAACCTTCTCCGCTTCTTCATGTTGAATCCGCGGCGCGTGCTGTCGAAAGGGCAGATCCTGCAGAACGTGTGGAAGTACGACTTCGGCGGGAACACGAACATCGTCGAGACGTACGTCAGCTACCTGCGCAAGAAGCTCGACGGCTCGGGGCCGTCGCTGATCCGCACGGTGCGCCAGGCGGGGTACATCCTCGAAGCCCGCGAGGGCTAGGGCGCTAGATGTTCGACCGCATCTCGCTGAGGACGCGCCTCGTCGTCGGGGTGATCGTCCTCGCGGCCGTCGGTCTCGGCGCGGCCGACGTCGCGACCTACGCGTCGCTGCGCTCGTTCCTCGTCGACCGCGTCGACTCCTCGCTCGACGAGGCGCACACGAGCGTGGACGCCGCGCTCTTCGGAGGCAGCGGCGACGAGCCCGGCGGGCCGCCCGGGCCCGGCGGCGGGCCGGGACGCGCTGCGCCCGGCGACTGCGTCGAGGTGCGGACGACGAGCGGCGCCGTGCTCCGGCGGCTGACGTGCACGCCGCAGTTCTCACAGTCGACGGCGCTGCCGGCGCCGCGGCTCCCGTCCTCGGTCGCGGTCCCGCGGACGCCGAACACGCCCGAGGGCGACCGCGTCGCCTATCTCACCGTGCCCGCCGTCAGCGGCGAGGGCCGCTATCGCGTACGCGCGTCGATCGAGTCGCGGGCGCCGGGCCGCGTCCTGTTCGTGGCGGCGCCGCTCAACTCGGTCGACAGCACGCTCCACCGGCTCCTGCTGATCGAGGCGCTCGTCACGGGCGTCGTCCTGATCGGGCTCGCGGTGCTCGGGCTCTGGGTGGTGCGGCTCAGCCTCGCCCCGCTCCGCGCGATCGAGAAGACCGCCGCGGCGATCGCGGCCGGCGACCTGACGCAGCGCGTCGAGCGCGCCGAGCCGCGCACGGAGGTGGGCCGGCTCGGGCTCGCGCTGAACGCGATGCTCGGCCAGATCGAGCGCGCGTTCAAGGCGCAGGAGGCGTCCGAGCGGCGGCTGCGCCGCTTCGTCGCCGACGCGTCGCACGAGCTGCGCACGCCGCTCGCCGCGGTGCGTGCGTACGCGGAGCTGTTCACGCGCGGCGCGGCGACCCGGCCGGCCGACCTCGAGCGCTCGATGGCGGGGATCAGCCGCGAGTCGGAGCGCATGTCGGTGCTCGTCGACGACCTGCTGCTGCTCGCCCGGCTCGACGAGGGGCGGCCGCTCGAGCGCGAGCCGCTGCGCCTCGACGAGCTCGTGGGCGAGGCGGTCGAGACGGCGCGGACGGTCGATCCCGGTCGTCCGCTCGAGCTCGACGCGTCGCCGGTCTCCGTCCTCGGCGACCGTGACCGGCTCCGCCAGATCGTCGACAACCTGCTCGCGAACGTCCGCGCGCACACGCCGCCCGCGTCGGCTGCGACCGTCTCGGTCGGGAGCCGGAACGGAAACGCGTTCGTCGAGGTCCGCGACAGCGGGCCGGGGATGAGCGCGGAGGACGCGGAGCGTGTGTTCGAGCGCTTCTACCGGGCCGACGAGTCGCGCGCGCGCGCGAACGGCGGCGTCGGTCTCGGCCTCTCGATCGTCGCGGCCGTCGCGGCCGCGCACGGCGGCCGGGCGACGGCGACGTCGGCGCCGGGGGAGGGGGCGACGTTCACGATCGAGCTTCCCGTCGCCGCCGGCGAGACTCACAGCGACCTCTGACCGTTTTCACAGGCGCGCCGGCCCGCGCGCGGCTTCCATGCGTGGAACCGCACCAGGAGGTGGATGTGCTCAAGCCGAATGTCGCAGCCGTGGCGGCGGGCGCCGTTCTCGCCTTCGCCGGCGGGGCCGGAGCCGCGGTCGCGGCCACGCATCACGGAACACCCGTCAAGGGGTCGAAGCACCACACGGCGCACAGCGCCGCGCAGACGACGACGGATCCCTGCAACCACGGGCCGTCGACGACGACGACGAGCGGCTAGGCCGCCGGGCGGCGGGGCCGGGCGGCGACTCGTCCGGCCCTGCCGCACCCACAGCGAACGCACAGCCGGCTGTGACCCCCGGCTCACCGGCCCGCAGTTCGATGAATCCATGAACGCGAACATGCAGACCGTCGAGATCGTCGTCCCCGTCCACAACGAGGAGCGCACGATCGAGCAGAACGTCGAGGTGCTGCTCGACTACCTCCGGATCGAGTTTCCCTTCGCCTTTCGGGTCGTGATCGCCGACAACGCGAGCACCGACACGACCCCCGAGTTGGCCGCGGCCCTCGCGGCACGCCACGTCGAGGTCGCCTCCCTCCGCCTCGACCGCAAGGGCCGCGGCCTCGCGCTGCGCTCCGCCTGGCTGACGAGCACGGCGGACGTCGTCTCGTACATGGACGTCGACCTGTCGACGAACCTGGAGAGCTTCCTGCCGCTTGTCGCTCCCATCCTCTCGGGCCACAGCGAGCTCGCGATCGGCACGCGGCTCGCCCCGTCCGCCCACGTCCGCCGCCGCTTCAAGCGGGAGCTGCTCTCGCGGACGTACAACGGGCTGATCCACGCGGGGTTCCGCACGTCGTTCTCTGACGCGCAGTGCGGCTTCAAGGCGATCCGCGCCGACGTCGCGCGGCGCCTCGTCCCGCTCGTCCGCGACGACGGCTGGTTCTTCGACACCGAGCTGCTGCTGGCCGAGCGCGGCGGGCTGCGGATCCACGAGGTGCCGGTCGACTGGATCGAGGATCTCGACTCGCGCGTCGACCTCGCCCCGACGATCGCCGGCGACCTGCGCGGCCTCTGGCGGATGCGCCGCTCGTTCTGGAGCGGCACCGCGGCGGTGGCGTCGTGAGCGCGCTCACCGAGGCGGCGTCGCCGCGCGCGGCGGCGGCCGGCGTCCGGCGGCTGTCCGCGTCGTGGCACCTCGTCGCGCTGACGGGCGTGCTCGCGCTCGCCGCCTTCCTCGACTTCTTCCGGCTCAGCCGGAACGGCTACGCGAACACGTACTACGCCGCCGCGGTCCGCAGCATGCTGCGGAGCTGGCACAACTTCTTCTTCGTCTCGTTCGACCCGGGCGGGCTCGTCTCCGTCGACAAGCCGCCGCTCGCGCTCTGGGCGGAGGCGGCGAGCGCGAAGCTGCTCGGCTACTCCGGCCTCTCGATCCTCCTGCCGGAGGCGCTCGCCGGGGTGCTCGCCGTCTGGGTGCTCTATCTCCTCGTCGCACGGTACTTCGGGCGTGTCGCCGGGCTCGTCGCCGCGCTCGCGCTCGCGGTCTCGCCCGTCTCGGTGGCGATCAACCGGGACAACAACCCGGACGCGCTGTTCGTGCTGCTGCTCGTGCTGACGGCGTACGTCGGCGCGCGCGCGGTCGAGTCCGGCCGGCTGCGCACGGTGCTGCTCGCGGCGGCGCTGTTCGGGCTCGCGTTCAACGCGAAGATGCTCGCCGCCGGGATCGTCGTGCCCGGTCTCGTCCTCGGCTACGCGGCGTTCGCGCCGCGGCCGTGGCGCGCGCGAGTCGGGCATCTCGTCGCCGCCGGCGTCGTCGCGCTCGTCGTCTCCTTCTCGTGGATCGCGGCGGTCGACCTGACGCCCGCGAGCGCGCGTCCCTACGTCGGCAGCACGACGAACAACAGCGCGCTCAGCCTCGCCCTCGACTACAACGGCCTCGGCCGCGTCACCGGTCAGACCGGAGGCACCTCGCTCGGCGGCGGCGGCGGGGGAGGAGGCGCGTTCTCGGGGACGCCGGGCTTCTTCCGGCTGCTGAACAGCGCGCTCGGCGACCAGGGCGGCTGGCTGCTCCCGCTCGCGATCGTCGGCGGGATCTCGCTCGCGGTCGCCGCGACTCGGCTGCGGCGGAGGCGCGACCTCGGCGCGCTCACCGTCATAGGCGGCTGGTTCGTCTCCGCCGCGGTCGTGTTCAGCTACTCGAGCGGGATCGTCCACACGTACTACCTCTCGGCGCTCGCGCCCGCGACGTGCGCGCTCGTCGGCGCGGGGGCCGTGTCGCTCGCGCGCGACGCACGCCGCGGCGGCGCGTGGCTCGCGTTGCCGGCGGCGGCGCTGCTCCTCTGCGGCTGGCTCGAGGTGGCGCTGCTCCGGCGCACGGGGTATCTCCCGTGGCTCCAGACCGTCGTGATCGTGGCGACGATCGCCGCGCTCGCCGTGCTCGCCGCGTCGGCGGTCGTGCGCGGGCGGCGGTCGCAGCTGGCGGCCGCGGCGCTCGCGATCGGGGTCGCCGGGCTGCTCGCGGCGCCGGCCGCCTGGTCGGCGACGACGCTGAAGGCGGCCGTCAACGGCGTCTTCCCGGGCGCCGGCCCGAACTTCGTCTCGGGGCTGGCGAGCACCGGGACGGGCGGCTTCGGCGTCGCGGGCGCGGGCGGCGGCGCCGGTCCGGGCGGCGGCTTCGGGACGCCGCCCCAGGGCCGAGCGGGCGGCGGCTTCGGCGCCCCGTCGCAGGGCGGAAGCGGCGGCGGCGGCTTCGCGCCCCCGTCCCGCGGCGCCGGAGGCGCCGGCGGAGGAGGCGGCCTCGGCACGCAGACCACCTCCGCCGAGGTCACGCGCGCGCTCGCCTACGTCGAGGCGCACGGCGCCGCGAAGCGCTTCGGCCTGATCGTCTCGAGCGAGCAGGAGGCCGCTCCGTACGTCATCGCCGGCAAGCCGGTCGCCGCGATGGGCGGGTTCACCGGCCGCGAGACGGTGCTGACGAAGGCGTACCTGTCGTCGCTCGTCCGCTCGGGCGAGGCGCGCTACTTCCTCCTCGGCGGCAGCTCCGGCTTCGGCCCGGGCGGCTCGAGCAACGCGGCGGCGAGCACGATCGAGTCGATCTGCACCGCCGTCCCGTCGAGCACGTGGTCCGGCGGCTCCGGCAGCTCCGGAGCGACGCTCTACGACTGCGCCGGGAAGGCGGACGCGATCGCGAGTGCCTCCTCGTAGCGCAGCCGCGGAGCTCGTCGGGTTCGCAGCCGTCGGCGTGTCCAACACGGTGCTGAGCGCGGTCGTCTACACGCTGCTCGTGGCAGCGCACGTGACGCCGCCCGTCGCGGGCGCGGTCGCGTTCGCCGCGGGCGCCGTCAACGGGTTCCTGCTGAACCGCCGCTGGACGTTTCGCCGGCCGGGGTCGGCGTGGAGGTACACGGCGGTGCAGGCGGCGGGCGCTGCCGCCACGAGCGCGCTGCTCTGGGTGATCGGCGGCGTCGCCGCGTACGCCGCCGTCCTGCCCGCCGTCACGCTCGCGACGTTCGCCGCCAACCGCAGCTGGACGTTCCGAGCCTACCCGCAGCCCGCACGCAGCCGGTTCCCAGCGTAGGAACGCACGCTGGACGCGACCCCCACGAAAGGAGATCCGTCCATGCCGCCCGCATCCGAGACCACCGACCGCCTGATCGTCCGCGACGGGGTCGCGCGCGCCGTCGCCGTCGTCGGCCTCGCCGGCGTCGCGCTCATCCACGTGCTCGACCTGCCCGGCACGTTCGAGGAGACCCCGTACAAGGGCGTCCTCTACGTCGGCCTGATCGCCGGCTGCCTGGCGGCCGCGGCCGTCCTGGTCGGGCGGAGCGACCGCCGTGCCTGGCTCGCCGCCGCCGCGCTCCCGCTCGGCGCGATCGTCGCGTTCGTCCTCTCGCGCACCGTCGGGCTCCCGAACGGCGCGGACGACATCGGCAACTGGACCGAGACGCTCGGCCTCGCCTCGCTGTTCGTCGAGGGCTGCGTCGTCGCCCTCGCCGGCCGGATGCTCGTCGAGACGGCCGAGTCGAGAGCAGTCGCGGTGCCTGCGGGAGCCTGAGCGGCTCCCGCAAGTGCCGAAGGTGGGGATCGAACCCACACGCCCCGAAGGGCACCGGATTTTGAGTCCGGCGCGTCTGCCAGTTCCGCCACTTCGGCGTGACCCCGGAATCGTAGACCCGGGCAACTACATTTTTCGAAGCGTATGAAGATGGGCTTGGGTCTTGAAACATCCTTTTCAACGGGGGATACTCACGCATCGGTTCCGGGTCTGCCGGCAACCGGACGGTGGATGCGATCGAGGAGGGAGCGTGAGCAGAAAGGTTGTTGTCGGGGTCTTGCTCGGTTCCGCTGCGGTCCTCGCAGCGGTAGTCGCCGGCTTCGCCGGTAGCGCGACAAGCGCGACGAAGGCGACCCCGTTGCCGTCGTCGTCATGCGGGCCGGTCGTCTACAAGGGATCCGGCTCCCCGGACTTCATCATCCCGTCGGATCTGCCGCTCCAGGGCGCGATCCGTCACCAGACCGTTCAGATCTCGCGCGCGATGATCTGGGCGCTCGCAGAGGCCGGCTGGAAGGCCGGTCCGTACAAGATCGGCTACCAGTCCTGCGACGACTCGACCGCCCAGACCGGCGGCTGGGACACGGCGAAGTGCGCGACGAACGCGCACCTCTACGCGAACAACCGCTCGGTGATCGCGGTCCTCGGGACCTTCAACTCCGGCTGCGCCAAGATCGAGGTGCCGGTGCTCAACCGTGCCGGGCTCCTCGAGGTCAGCCCGGCCAACACGAACCCGGGCCTGACGAAGAAGTGGGACGTCGGCGAGCCGCAGAAGTACTACCCCACAGGCGTGCGTAACTACGCCCGCGTCGTCGCGACCGACGACATCCAGGGCCCCGCGGACGCCATGTGGTCGCAGTCGCTCGGCTTCAAGAAGGTCTACGTCCTCAACGACAAGCAGACGTACGGCTTCGGCGTCGCCACGACGTACCGGAACGCGGCGAAGAAGCTCGGCATCACCGTCGCCGGGTTCGAGGGCTGGGACGCGAAGGCGTCGAGCTACGAGGCGCTCGCCACCCGGATCAAGGCATCCGGCGCCCAGGCCGTGTTCCTCGGCGGCATCGTCTGCAACAACGGCGCGAAGCTGATGCAGGACATCAAGTCGGTGGATCCGAAGATCCAGATCCAGACGCCCGACGGATTCAGCGACCCGAACGCGAACGGCTCCGTCGCCAACGGCGCCTACATCAGCGTGGCCGGCGAGCCGCCGAAGGCTCTGACCGGCGCGGGCGCGACGTTCGTCTCGAGCTTCGGCAAGCAGATCGGGACGACCCCGAACCCGTACAGCGCGTACGGCGCGCAGGCGATGGACGTCGCGCTGCTCGCGGTCGCGAAGGGCGCCGGCCAGCGGGCCGCCGTGACGAAGTCCGTCTTCGGCCTGACGGTGACGGGCGGGATCCTCGGGAACTTCACCATCAACTCGAGCGGCGACACGAACCTGACGCCGATCACGATCTACAAGCAGGTTGGCAAGAACCTCGTCCCGATCAAGACGCTCGTGCCGAGCGCGAGCCTGATCGGCGGGTAGCCCGAGAGGGATACGCACGACCTCGCCGGGGGAGGCGCGAGCCTCCCCCGGCGCTCATCGGAGCGCACGCGGTGGCCACTCATGCTCAGACGGAAGTGCAGGTCAGGCCGAGAAGGTCGTTCGCCTCGTACCTGATGCCGACGATCGCGACGATCCTCGTCGCGATCCTCGTCGTCTGGCTCGTCGTCAACTTCGTCAAAGGGCCCGCGTACTTCGTCAACATCGGCTTCATCGGCCTGACGCTCGGTGCGCTGTACGCCCTCGTCGCACTGGGGTACACGCTCGTCTACGGGATCCTCGAGCTGATCAACTTCGCCCACGGCGACGTCTTCATGCTCGGCGCGATGTTCTCCGCGACGATGATCCTCTCGGTCTTCCATCTGACGCCGCACGCGTCGACCGGAACGCTCGTCGCCGCCATCGTCGGCTCGCTCGTCGTCGCGATGGCCGCGTGCGGGATCCTCAACGCGGTGATCGAGCGGGTCGCCTACCGGCCGCTGCGCGGCGCGCCGCGGCTGGCTCCGCTGATCACGGCCATCGGCGTCTCGTTCATCCTCGAGGACATCGCCATCGCCTGGAAGGGGCCGAGCTACGTCGCCGTCCCGAGCCTCCTGCCGAAGGGCAACGTCTTCAGCGCCGGCGGCGTCACCTACACCTGGGAGAAGTTCATCGTCGTCCTCGTCACCGTGCCCGTGCTCCTCGTGCTCACCTGGCTCGTGAAGCGCACACGGCAGGGCAAGGCGATGCGCGCGACGGCGCAGGACCGCGACGCGGCCGCGATGATGGGCATCGACGTCAACCGGACGATCTCGTTCACGTTCCTCATCGCCGGCGCCCTCGCCGGAGCGGGCGGCCTCGTCTTCGCTCTCTACTTCGGGCAGATCCGCTACGACACCGGCTACCAGCTCGGGCTGATCGCGTTCACGGCCGCCGTGGTCGGCGGCATCGGCAACCTCCCGGGCGCCGTGCTCGGCGCGCTCTGCATCGGCTTCATCCAGGCCTTCAACGAAGGGCTCCTCTGGCACGCGCCGGGCAGCGACTGGACCGAGTCGATCGTCTTCTCGATCCTCATCCTCATCCTCGTCTTCCGTCCGGAGGGGCTGCTCGGCGAGCGAACCCCGGAAGGGGCCTGACGTGCGGCGCCGTCTCGGGGCCGCGATCTCGGCGGGGTGGTGGCGGTGCCTGTCCGTGTTCGGGCTGAGCCAGAAGCGCTGGCGCTCGCTGCCCCGGACGACGCGCCGCGCCGTCAAGGGGCTCGTGTGGACGGGCATCGGCCTCCTGCTCGTCGCACTCCTCGGCGTCTGGCAGTGGTCGGCCCTCGTCATCGCCGCGATCGTGCTCATCCTCGTCGTTCCGTCGTGGAACCGCCTCGTCATCTCCGGCCACCGGATCGGCCAGTGGATCCCGACGATTGCGATCCTCGTCCTCGCGATCACGTACCCCTTCTACGCGAGCTCGACGACGGGCGTGAGCACCGGGCTGCCGCAGCTGCCGGTGTTCGGCACGTTCCCCCTCATGAGCACGATGGTGAACATGGGGATCTTCACGATGATGGCGCTCGGCCTGAACTTCGTCGTCGGATATGCGGGGCTGCTCGACCTCGGCTACGTCGCCTTCTACGCGATGGGCTCGTACATGGCGGGCTGGCTCGCGTCCTCCCAGTTCTCGCAGGTGAACGTCCGCTTCGGCGGCATCGGCGTGATCAAGGGCCTGACCGGGATTCACATCTCGATCTGGATCGTCCTGCTGCTCGCCGGGATGGTGACCGCGCTCGTCGGCATCCTCATCGGGCTGCCGACGCTACGGCTGCGCGGCGACTACCTCGCGATCGTGACGCTCGGCTTCGGCGAGATCCTGCCGCAGATCGCGCGGAACGGCGACAGCCTCGGCGGCTTCAACCTCACGAACGGGACGGGCGGCATCTCGCCGATCGACCCGCCCGGGTTCGGGAACTGGGCGCACCAGCACCTCGGGCTGCCGTCGAACTTCGGCGCGCTCGGCACGACCTTCGACCGCACGTACTTCTGGACGATCCTCGTGCTCGTCCTGCTCACGATCTTCTGCAGCGCACGTCTGCGCGACTCGCGGCTCGGCCGCGCCTGGATCGCGATCCGCGAGGACGAGATCGCCGCCGCGGCCATGGGCGTCCCGCTCATGCGCACGAAGACGTGGGCGTACGCGACCGGCGCGTTCTTCGGCGGCGTCGCCGGCGCCTACTACGCGAGCTACAACGGCAGCTCGAACCCGGACGAGTTCTACTTCCAGATCTCCGTCTTCATCCTCGTGATGGTCATCCTCGGCGGGATGGGCAGCATCCCCGGCGTCATCTTCGGCGCCTGCTTCCTCACGTATCTCAACTCGGAGGGCCTGAACAACATCGGCGCCTGGCTGAACGGCCACTTCGGCCCCGGCGGCTCGGACGTCGAGATCTGGCACAAGCCGCTCGACGTCCCGCAGTACAACTTCGGGATCTACGGCGTCATCCTCGTCGTCGTGATGCTCTTCCGCCCGGAGGGGCTGATCCCGAGCTCGAGGCGCGCCGCCGAGTTCCACGAGGGCGTGCGCGAGGAGTATCTCTACGACGTCGAGCACGGCGCGCCCATCTCCGACGCGACGGAGGCGATGTGACGGCGGCGCTGCTCCTCGAGACGCAGAAGCTGCGGAAGGAGTTCGGCGGCCTCGTCGCCGTCGACGACGTCGACTTCACCGTCCCCGAAGGGGCGATCGTCAGCCTGATCGGCCCGAACGGCGCCGGCAAGACGACGTTCTTCAACATGCTCACCGGCGTCTACAAGCCGACGATGGGCCGCGTCATCTTCGCCGGCGAGGACCTGACGGGGAAGCCGCCGCACGCGTTCACGCAGCGGGGGATCGGGCGCACGTTCCAGAACATCCGCCTCTTCCAGAACATGACCGCGCTCGAGAACGTGCTCGTCGGCATGCACACGCGGCTGCGCGGGAACGCGATCCAGGCGATCCTGCACACGCCGGCCAACAAGCGCTCGGAGCAGGAGGCGCGCGACCGCGCGCGCGGGCTGCTCGAGTACAGCGGCCTGCGCCGCAAGGACGAGGAGATCGGCCGCAACCTCTCGTACGGCGACCAGCGCCGGCTCGAGGTCGCCCGCGCGCTCGCGACGGAGCCGAAGCTGCTGCTGCTCGACGAGCCGACGGCGGGCATGAACCCGCAGGAGACCGGCGACTTCACCGCGTTCGTCGACCGGCTGCGCTCCGAGCGCAAGCTGACGGTGCTGCTGATCGAGCACGACATGCGCGTCGTCATGGGCGTCTCCGACCGGGTGACGGTGCTCGACTACGGCGAGAAGATCGCCGAGGGCGAGCCGAAGGAGATCCAGAAGAACGAGCGCGTGGTCGAGGCGTACCTCGGCAAGGCGGCGCTCGCGCAGTGACTGCCGTCGCCCCCGAGCCGAAGACAGGCGGCACGATTCTCGCGCTGACGGACGTCGAGACGTACTACGGCTCGATCCAGGCGCTGAAGGGGATCTCGCTCACCGTCGACGAGGGCGAGATCGTGACGCTGATCGGGTCGAACGGCGCCGGGAAGTCGACGACGCTCCGCTCGATCAACGGCCTCAACCATCCGCGCAAGGGGAAGATCGTCTTCCGCGGTGACGACATCACGCGTGAGCCCGCGCACGACATCGTCAAGCGGGGCATCGCGCAGTCGCCCGAGGGCCGGAAGCTCTTCCCGCGGATGACGGTGCTGGAGAACCTCGAGATGGGCGCGTTCCAGCGCGCGGACCGCAGCGAGCTGAAGGGCGATCTCGAGCGCGTCTTCACCCTCTTCCCGCGGCTGGCCGAGCGGAAGACGCAGAAGGCGGGAACGCTCTCGGGCGGCGAGCAGCAGATGTGCGCGATCGGGCGGGCGCTGATGGCGCGGCCGACGCTGCTCATGCTCGACGAGCCGTCGATGGGCCTCGCCCCGATCTTCGTCGAGCGGATCTTCGAGACGATCGTCGAGGTGAACAAGCAGGGGACGTCGATCCTGCTCGTCGAGCAGAACGCGCTGATGGCACTCGAGGTCGCGAGCCGCGGCTACGTCCTCGAGACGGGAACCGTCGCCCTCGCGGATGACGCGAAAGCGCTCGCGCAGAACGAGCAGGTCCGCAAGACGTACCTCGGAGAGACCTAGGGGAACCGAGTCGTAGGGGAACCAGGGTTCCCCTTCGGGACCCCTCCTTCGGCTCGAGTGGCGTTTCGGTGTGTGCGCTCCGCCGGGAGCGCGGTCCCGGCTGCGCGCGGACGAAGGTCGTCCACACAGAGCGATCTCGGCGCGCTCGCGCGTCTGCGCGGCTCGCGGTGGCCTGCGGCCATCACGAGCCGCTGGTGCGCCTCCGACTAACGCGCCTACGGCCGCGTTAGCCTCCGGCCTCCGCCTCAGTTCCGACCCGGACGGGGAAATAGGGCGGGCTGAGCAGGAAGCCGACGTTGAGGTCGCCGGCGGTGCGTCCGCGCGCCATCTCGAGTGCGGCGCCGACGCCGTGCACGGGGACGAAGCCGAGCTGGCGGACGGCGGTCGCGTCGCGGGCGCCCGCGACGAGGACGGCGCCGAGGCGGCCGAGGGCCGGCTGGCAGGCGTCCCAGTCGCGGAACGGCAGCAGCGGGTGGACGCTGCGCCCGCTCCGGTAGTCGCGCACCGCGCGCGCGTCGGCCGCCGCCGCCGCCTCCGCCTCCGCGAGCAGCTCGGGATCGCGCCCGATCCGGGTCGCGTGGAAGAACGACCGGTACGGCTGCTGGGTCGGATGCGAGAAGTGGCGCGCGAAGCGGCTGACGAGGATCACCGTGCCGCCCTCGACGAGCGGGAACGCGTCGCGCCAGAGGCGGAGTGCGAGCCCGAGCCCGAGATACGCGGCGAGCAGCGGGTTCGGCCGCTCGCGCGGGAGGTACGGCGTCGTCGCCGGGATCCCGATGACGAGCGCGTCGAGCGGCTCCGCGAGCTCCGTACGCCGTCGCTCGAGCGTGCGCAGCAGCGCCTCGGCGTGCGCCACGGACGGCGGCCCCGCGAACGCGCCGGCCGCGCTCATCTCCGTCGAGAGCGACCGCAGGATGCGGCGGCGCAACGGGCCGGGCAGCGCCGAGAAGACGTGCCGGAAGGGCGACCCGACCACGCGGCCGACCGCGTCCGGGTCGTACGGATAACCGCGCAGCGCGCCGGTGACGACCGGATGGTTGAGGACGAGCGACGCGCCGATCGCCGGCACGCGGCCGGCGAGCGCCCGCTCGAGCGCGAGCGCGAGGCGCCATCCCTGCGACGCCCGCGTCTCCAGCAGCGAGTCCGCGGCGGCCGCGCGCAGCGGCCCTGCGTCGGAGGCGGCGAGCAGCGCCGCCGGCCCGCCGTTCAGGACCGTCTCCGCGGCGCTGACGACGACGACGAGGTCAGTGTCGACCAGCGCGGGGTTCACGCGCATCGGCGGCTGTGCCGACTCGGGCAGCTCGACGAGCTCCGGGTCCTCGACGTCGTGCACGACCACGCGTCCGTGGAACCGCCGCGCGAGCTCGGGCGTGACGAGCGAGCCGAGCTCGCGCTGCGACGTCCGGCGGGCGAGGCCGCCCGCGACGAGGATCGTCTGGTAGCCGGTCGGGATCCCGAGCCGCTCGAGCTCGTCCGCAACGGCGGAGATCGCGAGCTGCCGCGGATCCGCCGGCACGCTCGGGATCGGCAGCGCAGGCGGCTCGACGACGATCGTCGCCCGCGAGCCCCGGCGCGCGAGGGCCTCCAGCGGCTCACCCTCGAGCGGGAACCGGAGCGCATCGCGGACGGCCGCCCCGACGTCGGCGACGCCGGCGGGCGGCGCCGGCGGGCGCAGCACGAGCGCGTCGTCCGGCGCGGCCGTGACGACGAGCCGGGTGCCTGACAGGAGCGGGATCCGCGGCACGCGCGGATTCAAGCAGCCGAGGCTGCGGCTTCCTACCGATGTGTGATGCTCGGCGCCCCGGCAGTCTGCCCGGCAATCGGTGGTGGACGGAGGAGCGCCATGGAGGAGCGGGAAACCGGGCGGGCGGAGAAGCACAGCCAGACCTGGGTCTGGCCGGCCGTCGCGATCGCTGCAGTGGCCGTCGTCGCCGCGGGGACCGCGGTCGGCTTCGGCGTCGGCAACTGGCGCTCGCACACGACGACGGTCACCGTCGCCGGGGCGACGACGTCGGCGCCGTCCGCCGCGGCGGTCGTCAGCCCCACCGTCGCCGCCGGCGCGCACACCTTCGTCCAGTTTGCCTGCTCGCAGTGCCACGGCCCGCAGGGGCAGGGCGGCGTCTCGCCGTACGTCCCGTCACTGACGACCGTCGGCAGGACGCTGACGGTCGCGCAGCTCACCCGGATCATCGACCACGGGCTCGGCGAGTCGGCGAACCCGACGAAGCCGTACATGCCCGTCTGGGGCGAGGTGCTCTCGACGACGCAGGTGAACGACCTCGTCGCGTACATCCGCGCCGGACTGCCGGCGGTGTCCGAGAACGACCCGGTTCCGATCCCGCAGGGCCAGGGCCCGGCGGTCGCCGGCGCCGCGCTCTACGTCCGCTACGGCTGCATCAACTGCCACGGCCCGAACGGGCTCGGCGGCGTCCCGAACCCACTCTCGCCGGACAGGACGATCCCGCCGCTCTCCGGCCAGGACTTCCGTCACGAGTTCAACACGGATGCGAAGATCGCCGCCGTCATCCGCAGCGGCAGCGTCATCGGCAAGGCGCCGATCGTGAGCATGCCGCACTGGGGCGGGATCATCCCGCAGTCGGACGTGACCGCGCTGATCGCCTACCTGAAGACGCTCAAGTAGGCCGCGTAGACTCGGGGTGATGTCCCCGAAGACGCTCACCGGCCTCGAGCTCGACCTCGACGACGCGCCCGCGCGCGAGGCGGAGCTCTTCCTCGTCGACGGGAACAACCTCGCCTATCGCGCCTACTTCGCGCTGCCGGAGGAGCTCGCGACCACGGAGGGCTTCCCGACGGGCGCGCTGCTCGGCTTCACGAACATGCTCTTCAAGCTCCTCTCGGACTACCGGCCGAAGGGGGTCGCCGTCGCGTGGGACACGCGGCCGGTGCACCGCGCCGCGGCGGCCGAGGCGGTGGAGGTCGTCTACAAGGAGGGCCGCGCGCCGATGGCCGATCTCCTCCGCGAGCAGTTCCCGCACTTCCGGCCGATCGTCGAGGCGTTCGGCTACCGCAACCTCGAGTTCGAGGGCTGGGAAGCGGACGACGTGATCGCGACGCTCGCGACGCAGGCGGACGCGGAGGGGATCAAGACGTGCGTCGTCTCGACCGACCGCGACGCGTTCCAGCTCGTCTCGGACAACGTCTGCCTGATGATGACCCCGCGCGGCGTCAGCGACGTCCAGGTCTACACGCCCGAGCGCGTCGAGGCGCGCTACGGGATCCGCCCCGACCAGATCCCGGACTTCATCGGTCTGAAGGGCGACACCTCCGACAACATCCCCGGCGTTCCGGGGATCGGCGACAAGACCGCCGCGCAGCTCGTCGCGCAGTACGGCTCGCTCGAGGAGGTGCTCGTGCACGTCGACGAGCAGTCGCCGGCGCGGCGGAAGAACCTGACCGAGTTCACGGAGCAGGCGCGCGCGTCGAAGGAGCTGGCGACGATGCGCCGCGACCTCGATCTCGAGGTCGACCCGGCGGAGCTCGTGCTCTCGCCGCCGGACCGGTCGCAGCTGCGCGAGATGTTCAGGCAGTTCGAGTTCCGTGCGCTGCTCGGCCGCGTCGACGAGCTGGACGAGGCGGTGCCCGCGCGCGAGCGGATCGTCGCCGGCACGAGCGTCACCTGGCGCGAGCAGCCGAGTGACACGCTGCAACTCGGCGAGGAGGAGGCGGGGATCGCGGCCGACGACGGGCGGGTCGCGATCGCGCGCGGCGACGAGGTGGTCGTCGCGTCGCGGCCCGAGCGGCTGGCGGGGACCTTCGTCGCGCACGACGCGAAGGAGATCGGCGTCGACGCCGTCGACGACACGATGATCCTCGCGTACCTGATCGAGCCCGGGCGGAGCGAGTACCTCCTCGACGACCTCGCCGCCGAGTACGCGGTCGAGGCGAAGCCCGAGCCGGACGCGGAGGAGGAGACCGACCGGCTCGTGCGCCACGCCGCGGTCACCCTGCGCCTCCGCGACCCGCTGCTCGAGCGCGTGCGCGAGCGCGAGCAGGAGCGGCTCTACCGCGAGGTGGAGATGCCGCTCGTCGGCGTCCTGCGCGCGATGGAGCAGGCGGGGATCAAGATCGACACGTACCGGATGGGCGAGATCACGGCGCGCCTCGCCGACCGGGTCGAGGAGCTCGAGTCGAGCGCGTACGAGCTCGCGGGCGAGGAGTTCACGCTCGGCTCGCCGCAGCAGCTCGGACGGATCCTGTTCGAGCAGCTCGGCCTCACGCCCGGCCGCAAGGGCAAGACCGGGTATTCGACCGACACGAAGGTGCTCCGCTCGATCCGCGACGAGCACCCGATCGTCGCCGTCGTCGAGGAGTGGCGCGAGCTGACGAAGCTGCTGAACACGTACCTCGGCCCGCTGCCGGCGCTGATCGGCGACGACGGCCGCCTGCACACGCACTTCAACCAGGCCGTCGCCGCCACCGGCCGCCTCTCGACGTCGAACCCGAACCTCCAGGCCATCCCGATCCGCACCGACCTCGGCCGGGAGATCCGCTCGGCGTTCGTCGCCGAGCCCGGCCACCGGCTCATCTCCGCCGACTACTCGCAGATCGAGCTGCGGATCCTCGCGCACGTCTCCGGCGAGCCGAAGCTGCGCGAGGCGTTCGAGCGCGGCGAGGACATCCACCGCGCGACCGCGGCAGAGGTGCTCGGGGTCGACCCGGCGAAGCTCACGTCGGGACAGCGCAGCATCGCGAAGATGATCAACTTCGGGATCGTCTACGGGATCTCCGCGTACGGGCTGTCGGAGAACCTCGAGATCCCGCGCGAGCAGGCGCAGGAATACATCGACACGTATCTCGCGCGCTTCCCGATGGTGCAGGACTTCATCCAGCGGACGATCGAGCAGTGCGAGCGCGACGGCTACGTCACGAGCCTGCTCGGGCGGCGGCGGCCGGTGCCCGAGATCCGCGCGCGCAACCGGCAGACGCGCGGGCTCGGCGAGCGGATCGCCGTCAACTTCGTCATGCAGGGCTCGAACGCGGACATCATCAAGGTGGCGATGGTCGCGATCCACCGGCGGCTGCGCGAGGAAGGCCGCAGTGCACGGCTCGTCCTCCAGGTGCACGACGAGCTGCTCGTCGAGGCGCCCGATGCGGAGGTGTCGGCCGTGAAGGAGCTCGTGCGCGCCGAGATGTGCAACGCATATCCGCTCGACCCGCCGCTCGCCGTCGACGTCGGCGCCGGCGACGACTGGAGCGAGGCGAAGAGCTAGGAGGGCTAGAGCGCGTCGGGGAGCGAGTCCGGGACGAGGCCGAGGCCCTGGCGCAGCTCCTCGATCAGCTCCTGCGCCCGGTCGAGCAGCGCGGCGAGCTCGGGCAGCTCCTCGCGCGGCACCTCGACGCTGACGCGGACCGGGACGCGCGCGGACGAGGAAAGCGCGAGCGTCTCCTCACCGTCGCGGACGAGCGCGGTCAGCTCGAGGTACTCGTCGCGCCCGGCGGGAAGCTTCGCGCCGGGGCGGAACCGCTCGTCCGCCTGGCGCAGCCGCTGCGCGAGCACCCCGGGATAGTGGCCGGGCACGTGCACCGTCGCCTCCCGGCCGCGGAGCCCGATCGCCGCCGACCACTGCGGGTAGCCGGCCTCGCGCGTCTCGTGCCGGAGCACGGCGACGGAGATGGAGTCGGTGTCGCCGATCGGATAACGCTCGTCCATGCAGCCAGGGTATCGGCGCGGGCGGGGGCCGAGATTGAGCCTCGGTCAGGCGTAGCCGAGCTCGGCCAGGAGCTCGCCCGCCTCGGCCTCGACGTCCGAGACCTGCTCCCGGCTCAGGTCGCTCCGCCAGCGGCCGACGGAGTTCGCGTGCGCCGACTCGAACGCGGCGGCGAGCAGACCGGGGTCGAGGTGGAGGCCTGCGCCGACGCGCTCGGCCGCCTCGCCGGGATCCGTGACCAGCTCCTCGTAGCGGACGTCGACGCGCCGGCCGGCCGGCGCCTGCAGTGCCGCGGTGACGTACCGGCGCCAGGCCCAGGCGGCGCGGCGGGCGTCGCTCGCCGCCACGAACTCGTCCCGCCGGTCCGGCTCGACCCAGAATCTGGCGTAGGCGCCGTAGCCGGCGCCCGCGTCGTCGCGGCCGTTTTGCCCCGCGCTGAGCCAGCCCCGCTCGAGCAGCGAGGAGACGACGTCGCGCCCGTCCCGGACGACGTGGAGCGCGGTCGAGCCCGGGTACGCCTCGAGCGCGGCGCCGACGACGAAGCTCGTCTCCGGCGTCTGCTCGACGCCGCGGAGGTGCTGGACGAACGCGACCCGCCGGAAGCGCTCGAGGATCTGGCGCAGCGCCGCCGCCTGCTCGTCGGCGGGCAGCTCGTACAGGTCCGGCAGCGCCGCCTTCAGCGGCTTCACCTCGCCGAGGTCGACGAGCCCCGGCTGCTCGCCGAGCGTCCCGGCGGTGAAGGTCGTGCCGGAGCGCGGCGAGCCGACGACGAACACGAGCCGGTCGTCGTGCCCGAGGATCGCGCCCACCTTGCGCGCGCGCAGGCCGACCCGCACGGCCGACGGGCCGTACGTCGCGGCCGTCCAGGCCTGCCGAACGGCGTGCATGAGACCGCCTGCCTCGTGCACCGGAACACGAACTATGCCGGATCGAACGTCAGCCGTGGGTAAAGCGCGGCCCGCCGCCAACAAATGTGACCGCCGGGGCGTCTAGTGCTGTGGGGCTATACTGACCCGCTTCCGCGCTCCAATGGCCAACGAAACGATCAACGACCCCCGGCTCGAAGAAGGCGTCTGGACGACCGGTCCGGACGGCGAGCTCGTCCCCGACTACGAGTCGACCTTCCCCACGATCAACGAGGGCGAGGTCGTCCACGGCACCGTCGTCCGGGTGGACAAGGACGAGGTGCTCGTGGACATCGGCTACAA
>Ga0335080_10000269_pt1 | contig 47007 bp, 33 predicted proteins | sample Lox_Sample_34_FD_206720 | JGI IMG/M metagenome (GOLD analysis project Ga0335080, IMG submission 206720) | Soil microbial communities from Loxahatchee National Wildlife Refuge, Florida, United States - Lox_Sample_3.4 | ecosystem: Environmental > Terrestrial > Soil > Wetlands | place: USA... | reverse complement strand
GCCGATCATGTCGATCATGTTGAGCGCGGTTGCGCCGCCCAGCCCGACTCCGCGGATCAGGGAACTCTCAGCTTTCTGGGATTCAGGCTGCATCTCGAGTGAAGCTCAGGCTGACGCCTTTGAAATCGAAAGATCGAAGCTGGATACGCCCGCTACTGTCCCGTGGCGACCGACTGCTGGCCCCCGCCCTTTTCATGCCCCGCGCTCAACAGGTTCACGTACAGGCGAATCGCTCCCGGAACTCCCGCCGGCAGTTGACGGAAGAAGGCATAGCCGGTGTAAATGTAAGTTCCCTTGCCGAACTGGCCGCGCAACAGCCCTCCTTTTTGCTCCGGCTCTCCAGGATCGTGCGAGGCGAGCAGCGGCTTGAACTCGGCGTCCCACTGGTCCATGAAGTAAAGCCCCCGCTCTTGTACCCATCCGTCGAAATCGTGCTCGCTAATCTGGTTTGGATAGTGAAACACATTGTCGCCCGGTGCCAGAATTTCTACCGGAGATTCTTCCACCGAAACCCGCACCCGGCTCAGCCGCGCATGAAAAGGTGTCAGGTTGTCCTGGTTGAAGTCGCCAACTCCAGTGTTGTACTGCATGATCAGCGTTCCCCCGGCGGAAACGTAATCGAGAAGTTTCTGGTGATTCTCGGCGATCTCCTTCTGGGTGTCGTTGGCGCGAATTCCCAGCACGATCGTCCCGTACTGGCTCAGGTTCTCGGTCCCCAGCTTTTCCGCTGGCACGAGCGTCACGTCCATTCCGATCTGCTGCAGCACCGTGGGAATATCATCGCCCGCGCCCATGATGTATCCCACCTTGAGCCCGGCCGGAACCTTCACATCCACGATGCTGACGTGCTGCGTTGCCGGCTGGTAATAATAAAACGTATCGAGGTCTTCGCGGGTTACGATGCTGTAACCCTCGCTGTACCTCTTGCCTCCCGCCTCAAACACCGCGCGAATCTCGGTGCGTTCCTCCCTTTGACTGGCCGGGTAGACGGTAAACTCCGACTCCTCTTTCTCCCCTCTCGTCCGGAACTCCAGCGGCAGGCTGACGGGTTGCACCGGCCAGCCGGAGGGCAACTCCAGCCGCAGCGTGCCTCGCGTATCCTGGGTCAGATTGCTGGAAACGGCAACCCTCACTTTGCATCCCGGATCGGCTCCTCTGCGCACCACCTGCTGTACGGGTTCCAGCATGACCGAAAATGCCGGACCTACGGCGATCGCGCGTTCCGCCTCCGCCCCGTTCGCATCTTTTGCCTTCATGAATCCGACGGCGGTTACGGTCGCGGTTTTCCCATCCAGCGTATAGACTGCGCGTCCCTGGACGGGCGCCGGCGGGAAGGGAAGAGTCAGGTCTCGAGGATCGTCAATGGTATTGATTGCCTCCGTCTCCGGATCATTGCGGTGCCAGTAGGGCCGGGTGTACTCGGCTGCCAGCGGTACGCTGACCTGAAACCTCGCCACCGAACCGCCCAAAGGTGACGCCGCTGTACTCAGCATCTTGTACGTCCAGCCGGGCGGCAGCTCCAGTTCGATTTTTTGTCCGCTCACTCTCACCCTGCTGCTCAACTCCGCCTTTACCTCAAAGCTCTGACCCGGCACGGCCATGAAAGGCGTTTCGCCGCCGCCCACGCGTTCATCGGCCAGGACCCGAAGCTTGACTCCGGCTGCCAATGCCACTGCCTTTTCGAACTGATCCCGCTTGGTCCTCAATTGCAGAAGCAAATCCCCTTTGCCCGCTTCCGTCAGATTGGATTTTTGTGCGCGCTCTATCAGCTCCCCTGAGGCCTGCAATCCCGCCAGAAGCGGTCCTGCGGCATCACCTGAATTCTTCTCGGCTTCCGCGGTCGCTGCCGCCACATCGTCCTTCATCCCCACCAGACCCGGCCGCAGCCACGGCACTTTGCTCTCTTCGGCTCCCAACCGCGTCGCCAGCCCTGGCAGGCTGGCATCGATCCCGTCGAACAGGTCCTGCTCGTGACCATTCTTCTCTGTCGTCGGCAGTACCGAATCCACCAGTTTGTAGAAAGCAAACCGGTCCCCCGGTTCCACCGACCAGCCGCCCGCCCCCTGAGACAGCTGATGCCTCAGCCCTTCCATCGCAAACTGCGCATATGACATCCCCAGCAGCGGGTCTGCCATCCCGGTGTTCAATTTGACTGTGTAATCTGCATCGGGACAGGTCCTTGCTCCGAATCCGCACACATTGCCGATGTAGAGCTTCTTCGCCTGCCACGGTTCCAGCCCTTCCTTAATCTGTTCGGGAAAGCGACTCGCGTCGGCTGCCGCCCGGAACGCTTCCCGAGCCAGGATGCTCGATGCCTGGTGATGCCCGTGTCCATCTCGATCTGTGCCCGAAAATCTCGCCACCAGCACATCCGGCCGGAACCTCCGCACGACTCTTACCATGTCGCCCAGCGCAATATCGTGTCCGTGCCATTTCTGAAATGTCTCATCCGCGGTCTTGGAGAATCCAAAGTCCGCCACCCGGGTGAACCGCTGTTCCACTCCGTAGTACCGGTCCGCAGCCGTCAGCTCCAGAGTGCGCAGCACGCCCAGCACGTCGAACAGATTGCTTCCCACCTTGTTCTGCCCGCCTTCTCCACGGTTCAGCGTCAGCAGGAGCACCGTGTTGCCCTGGCCGCGCGACTCCAGGGTCAGCAACCCGCCATCTTCGTCATCGGGATGGGCCACGGTCTGCATCAGCCGGCCCGTCGTGCCCAGCCGGCGCAGCATCTCCTTCAGGCCCGCTGCTCCGCTGTCCGGCGGCAAAGCCTGGGTGGCCGGTATGGCCTGCGGGGCAATGTCCCCTCGCGGGCTGGATGACAGCCGGGCCGTCACCAGCCCTGCAGTCAACCCGGCGACCAGCACTGGCAATGCGCTTCGCAAAAAGCGGCCAGGAATCTTCATATATAAGGAATGGACTTGAGCGCGGATGGACGGCAAAATTTTCCTGGATCTCCCTTAAGGAATCGACTCCCGGCCGCTTGAAAAGGTTAGCTGCGGTCTGCAACTATCGTAGCCTAATTATGGCCCTGGCGGACTCCCTACCGCCTCCTGGCACTGGTGGGCGGCGGTTAATACTCGATCGAAATCCTTGTTCCTGCGCAGGTTCGCCAGCAACGGATCCGCCAGCAGCGCCGAGTACGAGCAATAATTCTGCTCTACCGCGGCGTTCAGCAGGTGAAGCGCGGCCTGCTGTTTTCCGCAAAAAGCGAAGATGCTTCCCTGATAGTACCAGGGCTCAGGATCGGTCCCGCCAGGGAGTGAAGTCTCCGCGTCGTGCGCCATGCGCTCCAGTTCCGCCGCCGGTCGCATACCAAGACAAGCCTCCAGCAGGTCTCGATGGTATCGGGGGTTCGTCGGCATTCGCTTGACGCCTTCCTTCGCCTCCGCCACCCTGCCCTCACGCAGCAGGATTGACGGCGTAATGTATCGGGCCCACTCCGAGCCCTCGTCCTGGCGGACAAAATCCATCGCCCGCTCTCCCCGCCCCAATTCCATGAACGACCACGCGCACGAGCGGTATTGGTAATTGCCCGGCGCCAGGGTCAGCGCGCTCTCGCACTCCCGCGCCGACTCCTCCTGCATCCCCGCATAACGCAGCACGTAGGCCAGCACGAAATGCGCCTGCCCGTTCTGCGGCCGGTCTTTCACCAAAGCCTGCGCCGCCGCGTATGCCTTGGTCAGTTCTCCTCTCTCCACCCGGTTGGTGATGAGCTGACCCGCCGCAACGATCCGGTCCGGGTCCAGCGTAATCGCGCGCTCGCAGGCGAAGTTTGAGCTCAGAAACGCCTGCTCTCCGCCATCGGAATAAGTGGCGTCATAGTAGTTGCGCACGCACAGCTCTTCCCATGCCGGCGCATAGCTCGGATCGTTCCCCACCACACGGTTCAGACTCTCGATGGCCAGTTTGTTGGGCGCCGGATCGTGCGGCACCGCCAGGCTGCGAAGATACAGGTCGTACGATTCCTGATCCTTCGGCCGGTTTCCCACATCGCGGAAGCCGCCCACAACACCCACCGCCGGCAGCAGCCCCTGACGGATCTGATTGGCGAGCTGTCCCTGCAGGGCTATCAGGTCCTGGCTCGAGGCGTTGAAGTTGGTCTCCCACAGCAGTCCGTCATTCTTGACCTGCGTCGCTTCCAGCGTCACCAGCAGGTGGTCGCCCTGCCGTAGAAAGTGCCCGCTCAGCACCGTGGCCACGTGCAGGTCCCGCCCGACTTTTTGCGGATCCAGATCCGCCCCCACATACTTGCGGGTCAGCGCCGACGGCCTCACATCGAGCGACGGGCTGTGCGTCAGCACGTTGGCAATCTCGTCGGCCAGGGCGAAGCGCAGGTAGTCCACGCCGAAATCGCCATTCATGTTCTGCAGCGGCAGCACCGCGATCGAGTTCCTTGCCGCGCCGCCTTCGCCCGCCCGGTGCTTGAACCACCACGCTCCTACCGCCGCCAGCACCGCTGCCAGCAACCCCGCCATGCCGATCAGCAGATACTTTTGCAGCGAACTCGAGCTCTGGAAGGTCCTCGTCGTAAGCCGCAGCGGTAGATCCCGCGTGTTGAGGTGCTTCGCCGCCGCCGATTCGGCTTCCCGCTTAAGCCGCTGCAGGTCCGCTTTCATCTGGGTCGCAGTCTGGTAGCGGTGACTGCGATCCTTCTCCATGGCCTTGCCGATGATGCCTTCCAGCTCCGCCGGCAGCAGCGGGTTCAGGCTTCGCGGCGCCGGTGGCTTCTGATGCAGCATCGCATCGAGCGTGGTCACTACGTTCGCGCCCTGGAACGGCTTCTTCCCCGTGCTCATCTCATACAGCACAACCCCGAACGAAAAAAGATCCGTACGCGCATCCAGCTCTTCGGCGCGCGCCTGTTCCGGCGCCATATAGACTGCGGTTCCCGGCACCACCCCCACCGCGGTCAGCGAATCTTCGTAAGCCCCATCCTGCGGGTCGGTTCCCCGTGACACCTTGGCCAGTCCGAAGTCCACCAGCTTCACCGGCCCGGCCTTGGTCAGGAAGATGTTCGCCGGCTTGATGTCGCGGTGGATGATCCCCTTGGCGTGCAGCGCCTCCAGCGCCTCTGCCACCTGCACCGCAATATCGAGCATCGTCTCCAGTTCCACCGGCTTACCCTGGATCCGCTGCCGCAGGCTTTCCCCCTCCAGCTTTTCCATCACGATGAAGGGATGGCCCGAGTTGTTATCGATCTCGTGAATGGTGCAGATATTCGGATGGCTCAGCTGCGACGCCGCCCGGGCCTCGCGCTCGAAGCGGTCCAGCGACTTGCGGTCGCCCACCAGGTTGTCAGGAATGAACTTCAGGGCCACGTGCCGCCCCAGGCGCGTGTCCTCGGCTTCGTAGACCACGCCCATGCCTCCGCCCCCCAATTTGCCCAGGATGCGGTAGTGGGAGATCGTCTGGCCGATCATGCGAGCGCACCAATGCCGTCGGCGCTTATGTTAGGCCGCGCGCACAATCAGGTCAACTCGCAGAAGCGAACAGGGCGTAGCCCAGCCCCGCGCGTTTTGTGCGCAAATTGGGCATGTTCCTCTCTCCAGCTATTCCAACCCCGCCCTACGCCCCCGGCCAGAACGCCGCCGACGACCCCACCCACTCCATATTCTTATTGTGGTCCACTCCCATCATCAGCCCGCGCCCCATGCGGATGATGGTCATCACCGGCATGAGCTCATCCACCCACAGATACATGATGCGCACTTCCGCCTTAGTCCCGCCGAACGGAGTCTCGATCACCGGCTCGAAGTTCATCCGCTCCTGCAGAATGAACTGCGACCGCTTGTCCCGCGGAATCGCCGCCAGGTCCTCTTCCTTCAGGTTCATCACCACCCCCAGCCCGGCAAAAGAAAACAGCGGCTTCAGAATGTAGTTCTGCAGGTCTTTCGGAATCTCTTCCACCCGGTCCAGAAACCACGTTTTGGGTACACACTCGTGGTGAAGGTAAGGCAGGGAAAACTTGCTCATGCGGAAGAACCAGTTCGGATGCCCCGCCCACTCTACATCGAGATACTCGTCAAACTTGAAGTTCAGCTTGATCTTTTTCCGGATCAGCTCGTCTACGATCGCCCGGTTGTAGATTCGCCGGATGGGCACGCGGTGGCCCTCCTTCTCGTAGAACAGCTCGTTGCCGCGTTTATCGATGCGCGTAATGTCCACGGTGGGAATGCCCAGCAGCTTCTCCGTCAGCAGAAAATCCGGCCGCGTTTTCTGCTGCAGTGGGTCGATCTCCATCAGGATCACGCTCTCCGGATCGTGCTCCGCCAGAATCGCCCGCCGCAGCAGCTTCTTGTACCCCTCCCAGTCCAGGCCGCTCAGCAGATAGTGCAGATTGTCATCGAGTTCGAACACCTCCTGGTACACCTGCGCCAGCATCGCCTGGTAGGCGTAGAGAGAAGGGAAGCCCTGCAACTCCACCAGCTTCGGCTGCAGCTTGCCCGCGGCGTCCCGCACCAGCCCAAAGTCCACCTGAATGAATAAAGGATGCGGGGTCTCGTGGGGAACGTTGAAGTCGGGCGGAATCGACTGGAAAGAAATCTTGCGGTACTCGAGGCTGCCCAGCTGCTGGATCAGCTCCTTCCCGTATTGCCCCATTTGCTCGAGCAGCGCCTGGGGAAAGAAACATGGCGTCTCCGCCATGCGGAATTCAATGGGAGCGCCACAGCGTTCCTCCATCACTTTCAGGAATGTCTGGTACTTCTCCGGGGTGAAGTTTGCGTTGAACTCTTGGCGCAGAGCGGGAATCATGTCGTGAGGGCGCGGGCCACGCCCGCGCAGACATTCTACAATGCCGGACGCTTCACCGATTTCGCGGAGCCTGAAGTCTGGCTTTGCTCCGCCCGCGTGGAGTAATATGTGTTGTCAGTGCTGAGGGACCTGGGACTTGCAGTGAGCGGGAGTAGTTCAGCGGTAGAACGCCAGCTTCCCAAGCTGGATGTCGCCGGTTCGATCCCGGTCTCCCGCTCCAATTCCTCACCTCAATCTTCCGGTTCGGTCTTCTCTCCTCGCGCCTGTTCCAGCGCGTCCTCCAGGTCGCTCCACTGATCTTCTTGAACCATGTCCAGCAACTCCGCGAGCGTCTGCCGCGGTTCCTGATCTCCCGCAAGCAGCGTTAGAACCGCCTCCCGGATCGCAGTCTTTTCCAGTTGCTCGCGCGAGATCTGCGGCGAATACAGATACCGCCTCCTCGTGCCCGGCACCCGCACCCGCTTGGCCAGTCCCATGCCGCACAGCATGTTCAGCGTCGTTTGCACCGTGTTCGGATGTCTCGCCAGGTTGACGTCGTCCAGCTTCTCCACTACGTCCCGCACTCTGCTCTCCCCGCAGCGCCATAGGATCTCCAGCACCTGGCGCATAAGACTACCCGGCGGCAACGGCAGTCTTTCCTCTCGTCGCGGCAGTTCAGTCATTACTGGCACTCGGGAACGCCTCTGATTTAGTTGCAACTGAGTTGCATGTAGAAGCTTGCGTATCCATTGTTCCCTGCTGCGGCCAAGCTGTCAATTGGCGGAAAGAATTTTCTGTTGCAACCGGAATGCAACTACTTGCAAATCGGGCGTTCTCCCCGCCTCAGATGCGGGCGGCGCAACTTCTTACTTGGCTGGATCCGATCAAAGCCGGGCGCAATCACTGGCGAACAGGAATCGCAGGCGCCCGTTACTGCCCCGGCCGTGGGGCCACTCTCGCCGCTAAAGCAGAAGCCCACCCAGGGTATGGCAAGCCGTCTCCATGGTTCAAACCACGCCAGGGTGGGCGTCAGGCGTCCCGCGCGCCGCTTTCTCTGGGATGGCGATCGGGGCAATCTCAGCACGAGCGGAGTCCGCGCCGAGAAATCGAATTCTGGCTGCTCGCCTGCGTTACTACCAGAACTAGTGTGCACCGTGTCGCCCCCGGCGAACTCTCCACTGCGCGGCGCAGTATCGCCTCCCTCAACCGATGGCGTGGCGCTCCGTCCGCACGGCATTCGAAGAACTGGTCCTTGACATCGTGGCAACTATAGGGCATAGTAGTGCCCCTTGACCCACTCTCTCCCTGCCGCGCGTGTAGAAACCTCGACGAAACTGCGTTGCAGGACGGAACCGCTCCGTCATTGTTCCCCCAGACCCTGAGGAGGATTCATGTCACCCTTTCGCACCCGGATGATGTTCCTGGTCGGCCTTTGCTGCTGTTTACCGTTGTCTGCATCCGCAACGAACAACCCTTCGCAGCCTCGCGTCGTCAAGGAGGTTAAGCACGATGTCTCTCCGCCCCTGCGCCAGATGGCCCGCCCCATCCCGCTGGCCACGCGCATCGTGGAAAGAGCCGAGCACCCTGCGCCCAGGCGCCCGTTCCGCGTCAGCCCCGGACCGGATCCGGTCTTGCAGTACGACGGCGATATCCGCAATTTCATCTCCGCCACCCAACTCTTCAACTTCGATGGCGTCAATGGCCAGCAGGCGGGCGGCGTGATTCCGCCGGACACCAACGGCTCCGTGGGCGCCTCCCAGTTTGTGCTGATCACCAATTTTGCCTACGAGGTCTTCGACAAAACGACCGGATCGGTAGTACTCGGACCGACCCTCATCAACTCCATCTGGAAGGGATTTGGCGGCCAGTGCGAACAGGACAACGGCGGCGACCCGGTCGTGCTCTGGGATAAGCTGGCGAACCGCTGGTTGGTTCAGCAGTTGGAATATTTCACCAGCTATCAGATGTGTATTGCCGTCTCCACCTCGGCTGATGCCACCGGCAGCTATAACCGCTATGCATACACTTTCGATGGCCTCACCGACTATCCCAAGTTTGGCGTCTGGCCCGACGCCTATTACATCTCCTTCAACTTCTTCGGATCCGGTTTCGCCGAACCCTGCGCCGTCGATCGCACCGCCATGCTGGCCGGCAAGACCGCGAACATGATCTGCTTCGGCTCCAATTCCCCCAACTTCGGCCTGCTGCCTTCCGACTTTGACGGCGTCAACGTTCCTCCCAGCGGCTCGACCAACCACTACGTGGAGCTGGGCAGCTCCGACACCACTCTGAGCGAGTTTGAATTTCACGTCGACTTCGCCAATCCCAACAAGTCGACCTTCACCGGTCCGAAAACCGTCAAAGTGCCAAAGTATGTGCAGTTGTGCGGCGGCGGTGGCGGCGCTTGCATTCCTCAGCCCGGCAGCGGTTCCTTGCTCGACGCCATCGGCAACGAGACCATGTTCCGCAACGCTTACCGCAACTTCGGCGACCATGAGTCGCTGGTGTTCTCCCACTCCGTGGCCGCCGGCTCGAACTCCTCAGCCGTTTCCGCCGAGCGTTGGTATGAGTTGAGGTCCACGCCCCCCGGCGGCAAGTTCAAGCTCTATCAGGCAGGAACGCTGCGCCACAAAACCAATAACTTCTGGATGGGCAGTATCGGCATGGATAAGATGGGCAACATCGCTCTCGGCTTCAGCGCCGACAACAAGACCAACCTGCCGCCCAGCATCAAGTATACGGGCCGGGTTCCAACCGATCCCCTGGGCAAGATGGAAAAGACCAAGACCGCCATCAAAGGTGCCCAGGTCCAGACCGGCAGCAATCGCTGGGGCGACTACAGCAGCATGAGCATCGATCCCGGCGATGACTGCACCTTCTGGTATGTCCAGGAATACGGCAAGAACGGCGCCCGGAACTGGCAGTCTCACGTGGTCGCGTTCAAGTTCGATAGTTGTAACTAGCAGACGCCTGCGACCTTTTGGTCCCTCTCAGTGCAATGGCGCGCCGGCCTGCCGGCGCGTCCTTTTCTTTGTCAACGCTACTTCTTCAGCGTGAAGACCAGAAAATAGTCCATCCGGTCCGATTTCACGAAGTCATATTGACCGGACAGCACGTAACCCGCCGCCTCCATCTCTTTGATGACCACTTCCCGCGATACTCCATGGTCCTCACCGTTCCCGTTACGGTCGATAATTCCCACCTTGGCCCCGGCTCGCAAAGCCGGCCGCAGGTTCTGGAATAGCGCGTTTGGCTTTTCCACTTCGTGATAGGTCTTCAGCAGTAGCACTGCGTCCACGCTGTCTCCTGGCAGCAACGGGTCATCGCTGTGGCTGAGGATGGCCTTGACGTTGTTCAGCTTTTCCTTGCGCGCCCGGTCTGCGACATAGCGGATCGCCTCCGGATTGATGTCGACCGCGTACACGGTCCCGCTCTCCGTCACTCGCCGCGCCGCCCGCACCGTGAACCACCCCGAACCCGCCCCGATGTCGGCGGCATTCTTGCCCGGGAAAATCCCCAGAATGTCCAGCACACGGTTGACCTGCAGGCGCTCGTCCCGGCCGGGAGAATCGAAGACCGAAAGGTCTCCGGTATAAGGTGTGCTCGTCTTCCGCGGTGCGGTCGCTTGGATGGCCGCGGCTGCGATCGCGGCCGGACCGTGGCCGCCGGGAAGACTCAGCAGCAACGCCATGAAAACGCGCGCTGTAAACATAAATCCTTAGACGACGAAAATCGGGGAACGGTACTCGTCGTGACGAAGGTAATCTTTACCGCCATCCGCAGGAAACTAGAATCCACTTAGCTGTCGGCAAGTGCCTGCCAGTGACTGGCGAGGCGCAGAGTAAAGAGTTAAGTGGCGACGTCGACCGTGATTACAAGCAATCGGCTCTCATAATTCATATCCAGGTGTAGCCATGAAGTGTCGAGTGATCGCCGTCCTCGGGACGCGGCCGGAGGCCATCAAGCTGGCGCTGGTCATCCACGAGTTGCGGCGCCGTTCCACAGAGTTCGAAACCGCCGTGGTGCACACTGGTCAGCACCGCACCATGCTCGACCACGCCCTGCAATACTTCAAGATCAAGCCCGACTTCGATCTCGATGTCATGCGTCCCAACCAGACGCTCAGTTCGCTTACCGGCCGGGTCCTCGACACCGTGGAAAATGCCTGCCGCCGCTTCGAGCCCCACATGGTGCTGGTCCAGGGCGACACCACCACTGCCTTCGCCTCCGCTCTGGCCGCCTACTACTGCCGCATTCCCGTCGGCCACATCGAAGCCGGCTTGCGCAGCCGCGACATCTACAATCCCTTCCCCGAGGAAGTCAACCGCCGCCTGGTCGGCGTCATGACTGAGATTCACTTCGCCCCCACCGCTCTCTCCCGCGACAACCTGCTTGCCGAGGGCGTGCCGGCGGAAAAGATCATCGTCACCGGCAACACCGTGGTCGATACTCTCCGCGCCCTGAGCCAGTTGCAGGACTCCTGGGAAAATACCCCCCTGGCTGGCATTCCCCGCGATCACTGCCGCCTGGTGCTGGTGACTTCCCACCGTCGCGAGTCCTGGGGCACAGACCAGGAAAACATGTGCCTGGCTCTCAAGGATCTGGTGCAGCAGCACCGCGATATTCGCGTGGTGTATCCCGTGCACATGAACCCCAACGTGCGCAGCACGGTGAACGCCCTGCTCCAGGGCACGGAACGAATCCATCTCACCGAACCCCTGGACTACATCACCTTTGTCAGCCTCCTGCGGCGTTGTTTTCTCGTGCTTACTGACTCCGGCGGCGTGCAGGAAGAAGCCCCTACGTTCCGCAAGCCTGTCCTGGTTTTGCGCAAGGTGACCGAACGCCCCGAGGCGTCGCAGTTTGGCCTTTCCCGGATTATTGGCATGTCCCGGGAAGCCATCGTCAGCGAAGCCGACCGCTTGCTGAACGACTCCGATGCCTACCACGAAATGTCTGACGGCGACAATCCCTACGGTGATGGCCACAGCTCGGAACGGATCGTGGAAGCGCTGTCGCGCTGGCACCAGAAGAAAACTCCTCTGTTGCCGCCGGACAGCGAGTTCAAGTTGCCTCCTCAGCCTCAACCGCGTCGCCGTCGAACCGATCTTGTGGAAGCGGCCAGGTCCACGGCGGCAGGGAAGGAGTAACGGCTCAGAAACCTGCGGGTGAGTCCGGCGCGCCATGATTTATCTCCTCTACGCCATCGTTTCTCTCATATGTGTCTATACCGCCCGCCATTATTGGTTCACCCTGAATCGCCTGTTCGGTTTCCAGCGCCACCCCTACATAGACATCGACGTCGCCGACTGGCCGCGGGTGACCGTGCTGGTTGCTGCTCACAACGAAGAGAAGGTCATCAGCAACATCCTCTCCGCCCTGATGACAGTGAAATATCCCGCCGACCGCATGCTGGTGATCCCCGTGAACGACCGCTCCACCGATCGCACCCGCGAGATCGTCGACCAGTTCGTCGCCCAGTTTCCCGGCCGCATCCAGCCTTTTCATCGCGCCGCGGGAAAGCCCGGCAAGGCCGCCGCCCTGAAAGACGCTATGGAACTGGTGGAAACGGAAATCATCCTCATTTTCGACGCCGACTATATCCCTGGCGCCGGCCTCATTCGTCAGCTGGTGGCGCCTTTCTTTGATCCCGAAGTCGGAGGCGTGATGGGGCGCGTCGTGCCCCTCAACGTGGGCAGCAATCTGCTCACCCGCCTGCTGGACCTCGAACGGGCTGGTGGCTATCAGGTTGACCAGCAGGCTCGCATGAATCTGCGCCTGGTTCCGCAACATGGCGGCACCGTGGCCGGCGTGCGTCGCAGCGCCCTGCGGGAGATCGGCGGATGGAACGAAAATTCTCTGACCGAAGATACCGACCTTACCTACCGCCTCCTGCTGCACGGCTGGAAAACCGCCTACCAGAACCGTTCCGAATGCTACGAGGAGGTTCCCGAGACCTGGCCGGTGCGCATCAAGCAGATCATGCGCTGGGCCAAGGGGCACAACCAGGCGCTCGCTACCTACGGTCTCCCCCTGCTTCTGGGAAAACATCGCGCCACGTTGCGCGAACGCATCGACGGCACTCTGTTGCTTGGTGTCTACATCATGGCTCCGCTCACCTTGGTAGGCTGGATTCTGGCCATGGCCGTCTTCTATGAAGGCATCGCTCCCCTGCATGGCGTGATCGCTCTGCTCTCCCTGACCGCCTACGCCGCTCTCGGCAATCTGGCCGCATTCTTCGAAATTGCTGCGGCCGCCAGGCTCGATGACAGCCGCCGTCGCATCTGTCTGCTGCCCCTGCTCATTATGGGATTCGCGGTGAGCCTCTTCTCTGTCTCCCGCGCCGCCGTCACCCAGGTGCGCGACGCCATCACTGGGGCCGAATTTCACTGGGACAAAACTGAGCGTTTCCGGAAGGCCTCCTCGTGAATCCTTTCCTGTCAGTGGCCGTCCTGGTCGGAGTGGTCAGCCTGTTGGTCCTGCTTCCTGTAGTTCCGGCCCTGGCCGAACTGCGCAGCAAGTCCGATGCCCTGCCGCTGACCGTGGTGCAGCAGAACGCCGGAGAAATCCGTCACTTCGCTCACAGTTTCCGTTCCTACATCCAGAAGTTGGAACCGGTGCTGCAGCAGTGCACGGCTTCGGGCACGACCGCCCGTGGACCCGTGCCCGATGGTGGCGAATACTTCGCTATCGGCGGCTCCGAGGAGACGCCGGTATTCCTGCTGGATCGCGATAGCGTTTGCCCGTTCCTCATCGTTGCCGGTGCCGCCCTTTCCGTCCCCGCCGGAATTACCTTCGCCAACGATGTCTACGCCGCGGGCCGCTTCCTCGGCGGCCAGGGCAACACCTATCGGGCCATCCTCGGAGAAGATGACGTCCACCTCGGCCCTTCCAGTCGCGTGCTTCGTTGGGTTCACGCCACCGGCCGCTTCACCGCCGAAGCCGGTTCCCGGCTTTACGGGCGCGCCTCCTCGGACGCGGTTCTGCGCTTGCAGCGCGACTGCGCTTTCCTGCGACTCAACGCCCCCCGCATCGAAGTCGGCCTGCTGGAAGAAGACTCTCCTGTCCCCGAAACCGTGGTCTCCTCCGCTCCTGACTCTTCGACCCCGCAACGCTTTCTCCGCGACGGGGACTTCGAGATCGCGGCCGGCGAGGTCCTTCGCGGAAACCTGGTGATTCGCGGCAACCTGCGGGTGCAACCGGGAGCGCGCATCTGCGGCAGCGTCAAAAGCGGCGGCGACCTGCTCTTGCAGGACGGCGTCTCCGTAGAAGGAAGCCTGATCAGCGGGAAAAATGTCCGCCTCGGCCGAAATTGCAGCGTGCATGGGCCGGTGATCGCAGAGCGCTCCATGTTCGTCGCTTCGGGCACGCGCTGCGGCAATCCATCGCTGCCCACGACCGTCAGCGCTTTGCATATTCAGGTGCAGGAGGGCGTCGTCGTGCATGGCACCTTGTGGGCGCGCGAGACGGGAGAGGTGGTGCCCCGCGCATGAAGCGCCGCCGTACCATCGTCGTCCTCGCTGGCCTGGTGTTGCTGACCACCCTCCTCGGTTCCTGGATTACGCGGGAACGCTCACGCGCGAGCGCCGATCGCCTGCTTCTGCTGGTTCCTGACGGCACTAGTTTCTCCGACCCCGGCGTCGCCGTCTGGCTGGATGCGGGCAGGGAAGAAGGTCTTCACGTCGTTCCCGTCCACGACTCCGATTTCCTCCGTCCTTTCTGGGGAGATCGGGAATGCGCCGGAGTGATTCTGCCCGACTCCGTTCACCAGAAGGCCAGTGACCTGTTTGTCGCCACCATCCATCGCTTCGTCGAAGACGGCGGTCGGCTGATGCTGGTGTATGATGCCGGAACTTTTTCCTTGGCGGGCCGTTACGCCGCCGGGCGCTCGCGCTTTTCCGATCTGGCCGGAGTCGACTATGCGCTCTACGACCGCCTCGGCGATCAGACCACCCAGTGGAACCCGGTGACCGCCTCCAGCGCCGTGGTCCGCGATATGGAAATCCCGCCGGGAAAATACTATCCCTTTCACCCCGCCCCGAGCCCCCCCGTGTCGAGGCATTCCCCTGCGGCTCCGTCCAGCGGCAGCTTCGACGTGCAACTCCGCCGATATCAGTACGGGGACCTCAAGTATCCGAGCTTCGTCACCTCGGGCCAGTTTTCCGGGAAAATTCTTTTTCGTTCGCCCGCCGGTGTCGTTGCCGGCGAACAGTCTTACCGGAAGGGCACGGTTCTGTTCGTCAACCTTCCCCTCGGCTACCTCAAGGCAAACACCGATGGGTTGCCGCTGCACGCCCTGCTCCAGTATTTTGCCGTCCACGATCTTGGCCTGCCTTTCCTGATGCCGGTTCCTGACGGTGTCGGCGGCTTGGTGCTGAATTGGCACGTCGACTCCAACGCCGCCATCAAACCGCTCCTGGAGATGGATTCCTGGGGACTGCTGCAGCAAGGGCCCTATTCCATCCACATCACCGCCGGACCCGATGCCCACGCCTTTGGTGATCGCAAGGGATTCAACGCGCAGAACAATCCGCTCAGCCGGGAACTGATCCGCAAATACGTCGACCTCGGGGACCAGATCGGTAGCCACGGCGGCTGGATCCACGACTATTTCGCCGCCCACATCGAAACCGACACTCCGGCCGATCTTGAACAATTCCTCGCCCTCAACAAAGAAGCGCTGGAGAATGTGACCGGCAAGCCGGTGGTCGAATACTCCGCCCCCGACGGAGACCAGCCTCCCTGGGTTACGCGCTGGCTGGAGTCTCACGGCTTTGTCGCCTACTACTTCACGGGAGACACTGGCATGGGCCCGACGGAAGGCTATCGCGATGGAACTCGCGAGGGCAATAACATCTGGGCATTCCCCATTCTCCACCTGGACAAGGCAGCTGCCTTTGAAGAAATGGGTGACTATCCTCGTCCGGAAATCCAGGCCTGGCTCGAAGCCATCACTGAATTCACCGCCGCTCATCGCACCGCGCGACTCGTGTATTTTCACCCGCCGGGAATTCTCGAGTACCACGACCTTGTGAAGGCCTGGATGGCCCTGGCTGCCGCCCGGAAAACGCAAGGACAGTTTCGCTGGTACTCCATGACGGAACTCGCCAATTTCTTGAATCGCCGCAAACAGGTGACCTGGAAAATGGTCGATGACGGAGATCAACTCTTGATTCAGGCCCGTCATCCCCAAAGTCTCGAGCACGACGCCTGGCGCCTGCCGGTGGACGCCTTCACCCAACCCCAAATTATCGCCGGTTCAGCCCAGGTTCTGAAGCAGGCAGACAGTTGGATCGTGGTGGCGGGCGAAGGCATCCGCCTCGACTTCGCCGTCCGGAGAGTGCACCCATGAAAAGTTTCAATCGGCTTTGCTTCGCCGGATTGTTCCTGGGCATAAGTGCCGCATTCGCGATTCCCGCCTGCGCTCAGGAAGTTCTGACCAGCCCGGCTTCGCAAGCACAGTCTGCCCAGGAGACGCCCGAGCAGCCGAAGCTCCTGACCAACTACGTCGAAAGCGGTGGCAACTATCTTGCCTTGAGCAATGGCTTCGGCTATTGGGCCGGCGGCTACACCCGCGGCGTGTTGAGCGAGGGACGGAATACTTGGAACGCCGAAATCAACGGCCAGCACGAATTCGGGGACTCCGGCGTCTACTTCGCTGCCGGAGACACTTTCACCTTCAATACCGACTGGTACGGATCATTGACTCTCGGCTCCAGCGCCGGAGGCTTTTTCTGGCCGCGCTTCCGAGCCGACGGCTTCATCAACCGCAAGTGGTTGAAGAACAAACAGTGGGTCACCACCTTCGGCTACGGCTACTACGACGCCAAGGACATTCATCGCAATCACAGCTTCCTGCTCGGCAGCACGTACTATTTCTCCCACCCCTGGATCGTCGAGGAGGGTCTGTATCTCAACCTCAGTAATCCCGGCGCTGTCTTTGCGCCCTCGGGTTTCGTCGCCGTCACTCAAGGTCGCAACCGGCAGCATTACCTCACCGTCCGGGCGGGCTTCGGTGAAGAGGCTTATCAGCTCATCGGACCCGCCGCCGTCCTCACCGATTTTCAGAGCCAGACCCTCACTCTGACGTGGCGCAAGTGGCTCGGGGCCGACTGGGGCGTGAATCTGGTCGGCGACTTTTATCACAATCCGTTCTATACGAGAGGTGGCAGCAGCTTTGGATTCTTCAAAGACTTTTGAGCCTCTCCCGCCTCCGCCAACGCTCCCGCCCATCGCCACGGACTCGATCCGTGTCCGCGGACACCGCGGTGGCGTCATCTCCATGCACCGCGCCCTGGCTCACTTCCGCCTCGGTCCCATGAACCTGATCATTGCCATCGCCCTGTTTCTGTTCTTCTCGTCGGTATGGCTGGTTCTTCTGCCGCGCATTTGCAATCTGTGGAGCTGGATTCTCGCCTCAGGCATCAGAAATTTGCCCTTGCACGCGGAACTGGTTCTGACCCGGTTGCACCCTGGCCCCGGCCTCTGGATTCAAATCCCGCGGCTGCGCATGGAGCCTGTGCTTCCCACCCTGCAGACCTGGTCCCTGAACTGCCTGGCTACCCTGCTGCTCTTTGCCGTGACCTTCGCTCTCTCCGACGGGTGGATTCCCCTGATCTATCTCCTGCGGGGAATGCTCCTCGTCGAGGCCTCCGCGCTGATTTACTTCGCCGTGCTCCCGGCGCGGTTTCCCCACACTCCCGATAGTTATCTCGCCGGACTCATCACCTCAGGCATGGCTCTTATCTCCACGGTTCCCCTCCTGTTCGGGCTGATCTATTACATCTTCGACTTCGGATTGTTGCGCAAGGCCGCGCTCACCGCCCTGACCATGGCGCACCTCACCCTGTTTCTGCCCTTTCAGGTTCTGCTCCAGGCCCTGATCCTGCAGAAGACGGTGCTCTACATGCCGGTTCTCTACATCATCTTCGGCATGCCTCTCGACGTCCTGCTTATCATCGCCTTCTACTCCTGGGGAATGACCTGGTCCTTCCGCCCGATCAGGTTGAGAAACGAGCACGCCGCGTGAGACAGACTCTGACACGCCGCCTTTCGGAAAAACCTTACTCTCGCTCCCATCCCACTCTTTTCCCGTCCAATTCTTGGCATGTGTGTCTAGATTCGGGACATTTGTCCAAAATCGGAACAGGCGCATGCCAAAACCTCCGTTCTCGCCGCCGCCCCCTTGTTGGCCGCGCAAAGACTTTCCGATTTCAGTAGTGAGTGCCGGACTGGAAGCAGACGTGCACTAACCCACGGGATAGCATGCGCATAAAACCACTCGACTCTTCAGGCAGCGTTGCCGGAACCCCCGCGCACGCCCTCATGACGGCCATGCGGAAAATTGAGCGCCGCGAGTGGTGGCTGTGGGCCGCCGCCGTGCTCATTACCCTTCTCCTCACCATGGGTTTGGTCTCGTTCATCATGCCCAGCCTGCGTGAGGGAGACTTTAGCTGGGTTGAGCTCACGCACTCTATGCGCGGTCTGGTGGGCCTGGTGCTTCTGTTCGACGTCTATGTCATCTATCAGCAGCTGCAGATCTACCGCATCCGCGATCAGCTCATCCAGCGCGAAGAGTTGTTTCGTCTGATCACAGAAAATGCCGCTGACATGATTGCCGTCGTCGACGGCGACGGCCGCCGACTCTACAGCAGCCCATCCTACGAGAAGATTCTCGGCTACAGCGCCCAGGAAATCGAACAAACCTCGGCGATGGAATTTGTGCATCCCGAAGATCGTTCCCTGGTCGAGGAAGCCGCCAATGAGGCCCGCAGCGCCGGCGTCGGCCGCAGAATCGAATATCGCATGCGCCACAAGGACGGCACCTGGCGCTACCTGGAGTCGACCGCCAGCGCCATCTTTGACGCCGAAGGCCGCCCGGGAAAGCTGGTCATCGTCAATCGCGACATCACCGGACGCCGCCGTCTGGAAGAGCAATTCCGCCAGTCCCAGAAGATGGAAGCCGTCGGCCGCCTCTCGGGCGGCATTGCCCACGACTTCAACAATATTCTCGGCGTGATCATCGGCTACGCGGAAATTCTCCAGGAACGTGTCCCCGCCAAGGACCCTCTGGCCAGTTGCGTGGAAGAAGTCTTGCTCGCCGGCCGCCGGGGTGGCGCCCTCACCCGCCAGCTCCTGGCATTCAGCCGCCAGCAGGTGCTCGCCCCCAAAGTCGTGGCTCTGAACGGAATCATCCAGGATACGGAGAACATGCTCCGCCGCCTCATCGGCGAAGATATCGAGCTGCGCACCGAACTGGACGCCGACCTGGGCCGCGTCAAAGCCGATCAGGGACAGATCGAACAGGTCATTCTCAACCTGGCGGTCAATGCCCGCGATGCCATGCCCAGTGGTGGCAAGCTCACCATCAAGACCGAAAATTCCGAGATGAGCGAGCTCGATGTCCGCCGCTATTCCTACCCCGTCAAACCCGGCCGTTATGTGCTGCTCACCGTCACCGACACCGGCGTGGGCATGGACTCGGCCACCCAGACCCACATCTTCGAGCCCTTCTTCACCACCAAGGAAAAAGGCAAGGGCACGGGGCTCGGCTTGGCCACGGTCTACGGCGTCGTCAAGCAGAGCGACGGCTACATTGAGGTTCACAGCGAGCTCGCCAAGGGCACAACGTTCAAGATTTATCTTCCCCTGGTCGATGAGCCTATTGAGGTCGAGAAACGTGCAACTGGGGATGCGCGGCCGCCCCTGCACGGCCATGAAACCATTCTTCTGGTCGAGGACGAAGAGACCTTGCGCAAACTCACTCTAAATGTGCTGCAATCGATGGGCTACACGGTGCTGGAAGCCGGCCATGGCGCCGAGGCCTGCCGCATCAGCCACAAGCACACTGCCAAGATCGACCTGCTGCTCACCGACGTGGTCATGCCCGGAATGAATGGCCCCGCCCTGGCTCAGCAGCTGTCCGCGCAGCGCCCGGAAATCAAAGTTCTCTACATGTCGGGCTATACCGGCCAGGCGGTCGGACAGGGCATTCTGCCCGAAGGCAGCAACTTCCTCCCCAAGCCCTTCACCCGGGAGAAACTGGGCCGCCGGGTGCGCGAAGCCCTGGCCGCGGAGCCCGCCACTGCCGGGCGGGGAGCCTCCGCCTGAGAGACTTTGCATTCGGAGATTACGAAGTATGAAAAAACTCTTGATTGTTGATGACGACAGCGCCCTGCGCGGCATGATGCGAATTCGCCTTTCCGATACCTACGAAGTCATCGATACCGGCGATCCCGAACAGGCCATCGCTATGGCTCTCGAGCACAAACCCGATGCCGTTCTCATGGACCTCATGATGCCGAAGTTTTCCGGCTTCGAATTGTGCCAGAGTTTTCACTCCCTTTCCTACACTTCCTACCTCCCTATCTTCGTGATCACCGGCGAAGCCGGGCTCAAGTACAAAGAGCATTGCGACACGCTCGGCGCCACCGGCTATTTCGAAAAACCGATCGATTTCAAGCTGCTCAAGGAACGGTTGGCCACGGAGTTGGAAAAAGGCCGTCCCGAACGGCGCTCCGAGGTGCGCGTGCGCATGCGTGTCCCTCTGAGACTGCGCGGTACCGACGCCAACGGGCAGAAATTTGAAGAGCTGGGCGAAACCGAGAACGTGAGCGCCAGCGGCTTTCTTTGCAACTGCGCCCGCCCCTTGGTCAAGGGTGCGATCCTCGAAATCTTTCTGGCCGGTGGCAAAGATCGTTACGTGGGCCGCGCCTGTGTCGTCCGCAAGGAATCCGCCGGGGCCCCTTGGCAGCGCTACGGCTTCCGTTTTGAGGAAAAAACCCCCGAGTGGGTTCTCCACAGCCGCTGACCCTCGCTTGTCCTCCGGCGTCCGCTCGCCAAAAGCTCCCAGCCCCGCGGCTGAGACTCTCAATTTGACTCTCGCCTCCGCCATTTTTTCCTTCCCGGCTCTCCTTGGTCTTGGCAACTACGTCCAATAGGAGTAAAGTTTCGTTTCCGCGGGAAATCTTTGCCCTGATTAGGAGTGCGTCTGCATGCGTCCTGCTTTCATCGTGCTGCTTGCCGTCCTTGGCTTCGCTTCCGGTGCCCGGTCTCAAACCGCCGACGAACTTGTCGGCAAGAACATTGAGGCCCGGGGCGGAGTCGACAAAATCCGCGCCCTCAAAACGCGACGTATGACCGGTACAGTGGTCTTTCCCGGCGGTTTCAAGGCGGTCGCCGCCGAAGAAAGAACCCGCCCCAACCTGGTGCGCCAGACCTTCACCCTGCAGGGAATGACCGCCGTGCAGGTGTACGACGGCAGTGTTGGCTGGCAGATTCAGCCCTTCGGCGGCCGCAAGGATCCCGAGTTCATGGGCGAAGATGATCTGCGCGACCTCACCATTGACGCCGACTTCGATGGCCCTCTCATCGACTACAAAGAAAAAGGAAACACCGTCGAATATCTCGGCCACGACACCGTCGATGGAGATGACGCTCTCCGGCTCAAAATCACCCTCAAGAACGGCGACATCATCTACTACTACCTCGATCCTGACACCTCCCTGGTCATCCGCCAGGAAAATCAGGAGTTTATCCGCGGCGCGGTGAAGGAAACCGCCAGTGAAATGGGCTCTTACAAAGCCGTGGGCGGCGTGATGTTCCCCTTTTCGGTCGCGTCCGGGCCGAAGAGTGATCCCACCTCGTGGCAGACCATCACCATTGACAAGATCGAGGTAGGTGTCCCGCTTGAGCCCTCGGAGTTCGCTGTGCCCGCATCCCTGAAGAAAGATGCGTCGAGGAAATAGCAACGTTGATTCAGAAAACCGCGGTCGGTATCGCCAAAGGGGATTCTCATCGATGACTTCTGCAAGATTTTCCCGCTCTTTTGCCGGCGCCATATTATTCGCTGCTTTCTTCGCCGCAGTTGCTCTCGCCCAGCAGGTCAAGTTTGATGCCGCGACCGTTTCCGGCCTGCCTGCCCGCAACATCGGCTCCGCCGCAATGAGCGGCCGCATCGCCGCCGTCGACGCCAGGGAAAAAGATGGCCGCATTACCCTATTTGTCGGCTCCGCCAGCGGAGGCGTTTGGAAGTCGGTCAACGGTGGCACTACGTTCAAGCCAGTGTTCGACCGGCAGTCGGTGCAGTCGATTGGGGCCGTCACCATCGACCCCTCAAATCTCGGCATCGTTTGGGTGGGAACCGGCGAAGCCTGGACGCGCAACAGTGTGTCGGTCGGTGACGGCATCTATAAGTCAACCGACGGCGGTGAAAACTGGACGAACATGGGCTTGAAGGACTCCGAGCACATCGCCAAGATTCTCGTCGACCCTGCCGACAGCAACAGCGTTCTCGCCTGCGCCGTCGGTCACCTGTGGAATGACAATGACCAGCGCGGCGTCTTCAAAACCTCGGATGGCGGCAAGACCTGGACGAAAGTTCTTGCCGGTGCCAACCCTTCCACCGGTTGCGGCATGATCGCCGCCAGCCCCCAGGCGCCCAAGACCGTCTACGCCTCTATGTGGGACTTCCGCCGTCAGGGCTGGACCTTTCGCTCGGGTGGCCCGGGCAGCGGCATCTTCCGCTCCACCGACGGCGGTGATCATTGGACGGAATTGAACGACAGCAACTCCAAGGGCCTGCCCGAGAAGCCCTGGGGCAGGGCTGCCCTTGCCGTCGCGCCTGGCAAACCCTCGGTGGTCTATGCCATGATCGAGTCGAAAAAGAGCGCCCTCTTCCGTTCCGACGACGGTGGCCAGAACTGGAATCGGCTCGACGCCAGCCAGTTTGTGGTGTGGCGCCCGTTCTACTTCGCCAACCTTGTCGTGGATCCTAAGAATGAGAACAAGATTTTCAAACCCGACGCCCCCCTGTTGCTCAGCGTGAATGGCGGCCAAAGCTTCAGTTCAGTCGCCAATGCGCACGGCGACTTCCACGATGTTTGGATCGATCCCATCGACCCCAATATCGTCTATACCGGCGATGACGGCGGTTTGTGGCGAAGCGAGGACGGGGGCACCCGCTGGAAACACCAGATGAATCTTCCCGTTTCGCAGTTCTACCACGTGAGTGTCGACAACGCGAACCCTTACCGCGTGTACGGCGGCCTGCAGGACAACAGCACCTGGGTCGGCGACTCTTCCTATCCCGGCGGTGTCACCAACTCCCGTTGGGAAAATGTCTATAACGGCGACGGCTTTTGGGCCTTCGAGGATACCTCGGATCCCGACTACATCTACGCCGAGTACCAGGGCGGGGAGATTGGCCGGGTCAACCGCCACACCCACGAAGTCCGCTCTATCAAGCCCTTTCCCAACTACGGCGAAAAGAAGTTGCGCTTCAACTGGAACACTCCCATCCACATGAGCCCCAACGAAAAGGGCGTCATTTATATCGGAGCGCAGTATCTCTTCCGCTCGCGCGATCACGGGCAATCGTGGGATCGCATTTCTCCCGACCTCACCACCAATGACCCGGAAAAGCAGAAACAGGAAGAGTCGGGCGGTATCACCGTGGACAATTCCTCCGCGGAAATGCACACCTCGATCTATTCCATCTCCGAGTCGCCGAAAAACGGCCAGATCATCTGGGTGGGCACCGACGACGGCAATCTGCAAGTCACCCGTGACGGCGGCAAAACCTGGACCAACGTGGTTGCCAATGTTCCTGGCCTGGAAAAATGTTCCTGGGTTTCAACCGTCGAGGCCAGCCGCTTTGACGAGGCTACCGCCTACGCTACCTTCGATCGTCACACCTTCGGCGACATGACGTCCTATGCCTACAAGACCACTGACTATGGACGCACCTGGACGTCGCTGAACGCGGACCAGAATGGCGTGCGCGGTTATGCTCACGTCATCAAAGAAGACACCGTCGATCCCAACCTCCTGTTTCTGGGAACGGAATTCGGTCTCTGGATCTCCGTGGATGGCGGTGCGCGCTGGGGCCAGTACAAAGGCAGCAATTTCCCGGCGGTCGCGGTGCGCGACATCGCCGTTCAGCCGCGTGAGTCCGACTTGGTTCTCGCCACCCACGGTCGCGGCATCTGGGTCGTTGACGAGATTTCTCCGCTCCGCGCCTTGACTCCGGACTTGATGGCCAAACCTGCCGCCTTGATTGCCGGCCCACCGGCGATCCAATACTTCAACGCCAACGGTGGCTGGGCGGAAGGGGATGAGACCTTCAACGGCCCCAGCCGTCCCACCGACGCCTTCATCGACTTCTATCAGAAGAGCCGCCACATATTCGGCGACCTCAAGATTGAAATCCTTGATCAGGATGGCAAAGTCGTGGATACCGTGGCCGGTGCCAAACACCGGGGCCTGAACCGCTCCACCTGGACCATGCGTCTCAAGCCTCCCATCGTGCCTCCCGCTGCCAGCGCTTTGTTCGGCGCCATTCAGGGACCGCGCGTCCTCCCCGGTACCTACACCGTCAGGATGACGAAAGGCGATCAGGTCTTCACCGAGCAACTGAAGCTCGTGCTCGATCCTCGCGCCACCTACACCGTCGAGGACCGCAAGGCCCAATTCGAACTGGCCATGAAGCTCGACACCCTGCTCGGCCACATGAGTTACGCGGTCAGTGCCATTGAGAATGTCCGTGACTCCGCCAACAGCCGCGGAGCCAGGCTTCCGGAGAAGGATCCGCTGCGCTCCCAGCTGCAGCAGCTGGCCCGAGGCTGCGACGATCTGCGCTCTAAAATCGTGGCTACCAAAGAGGGCGGCTTCATCACCGGCGAAGAACGCATTCGCGAGCATGTCGGAGAGCTCTACGGAGATGTCAACCAGTACGAAGGCCGCCCTACCGACTTCCAGGTGGCACGCACCGATTCGCTGGCTCGCGAACTCGAAGACGTGATTTCCGACTTCCGCAAACTGACGGACAAGCAGCTGGCCGCCGTCAACGCCGCGCTGAAGAAGAAGAAACTCGAAGTCATCGCCGTGATCGGCGAAGCCGAATGGCAGAAACAGCACGCCCAGGAGTCGTCCGCCGCGCCTGCTGGCGGTCAATTCCACGAAGTAGACTGACGCCGCCCCCGCTCCTCACCAAACCCGGCAGGCGTTGGCGTGTACCATCGGTTGCCCGGCCCGGCAGCCAAAGGCATGCGCGAACTCCTCCATGTTGGCGACTACATTGTTCACCCGGTACCGGCCCAGCGAGTGCCCTTGGGTCATCACTAGCGTGCGCGCCGCTTCCGGCCGCACGTCCCCGCACCACACGTTTGCGTACGACAAGAAGAAATTCTGCAATTCCGTCAGCCCGTCGTCAGCCTTCGTGTCCAGGTCCTTGCCTTGCGTCTTCAGCGTCTTTTCCAGCCCGGCCATGGCGATGTGAATGCCCCCGTTGTCCGCCGTATCCTCGCCTGCGGAGAGCTTTCCGTTCTGCTTCGCTCCCCCGGCTTCCCGCACCTCCTGCGTGTACTCATCGGTGATGCAACGGTCGCGCTCGTCATAGTTTGACGCGTCGGAAGCGGTCCACCACTCCCGCAGATTCCCCTGTGCGTCGAACTTCCGTCCCTGGTCGTCGAAGCCATGGGTGATCTCGTGCCCTATCACCGCGCCAATTCCGCCATAGTTCACCGCATCGATCTCCGAGATATCGAAAAACGGCGGCTGCAGAATCCCCGCCGGGAAGTTGATGGTATTGGTCTGCGGATCCTCGTAGGCATTCACCGTCGGCGGCGTCATCCCCCACTCGGAACGGATCGCCGCCTGGCCAAACTTGGCCATGCGATGGTTGATTTCAAACCGGGCGGCGCGCTGCACATTCCCCAGAAAGTCATCGCGGCTGATTTCCACCGATGAATAATCGCGCCACCGGTCGGGATAACCGATCTTATCGACCTGCGCCGCCAGTTTTACGTGGGCCAGTTGCTTGGTCTGCGGCGACATCCATGTCGCCGCCTCGATGTCGTCGTTGAGCGCTCCTTCGATCGCCTTCACCATCTGCAACATGCGCTCTTTGCTCTCCGACGAAAAATACTTGGCCACGTACGCCTGCCCTACCGCCTCGCCCAGATCGGCATCGGCATTAACCGAACACCGCCGCCACCGCGGCTGTATCTGCTGCGCTCCCGACAGCTTTCGCCCATAGAAATCGAAGTTCTCCTCCAGAATCGCCTGGCTGAGGAACGGCGACATCAGGCTCACCGTCGAATAGCGCAGGTAAGCCCGCCAGTACTCGATAGGCTCGGAGTCGATCAATTGCTCCATACGCCGCAGGAAGTCCGGCGACAGCACCAGGTATTGCGGCGACGCCGGGGCTTGCATGGCGGCAAAATAGTGCCTCCAGTTGAACGATGGCGTCAGCGCCTGCACCTGCTCCAGCGACATCTTGTGATTCTGGTTCTTGGGGTCCCGCCGGACGACAATATCCATCGCCCCCGTGGCCAATCCCGTCTCTATGGCCAATACCGACCCCGCATCCTCGTCTGCGCGCGCGTGTGTTTCTCCGCTTAGCTCCAGCATGCGCGTGATGTGCCTGGCATACTGGTCGCGGATCTGTTTGGATTTGTCGTCGTTGTTGAGGTAGAACTCGCGTCCTGGCAGGCCCATGCCCGACTGGTCGAGCGCGGCCAGCGTGATGCTGGCATTGTCGAAGTCGGGAATGGCAAACAGCCCAAAAAGCACTCCGTGATATTCGGCCTCGATGAAATTGAGATCGTCCGGCCGGATCATCTGATGAATCGACGCAATCAGCTCCGGCAGTTCCGACTTTTTCCGCAGTTGCGCGATGCGATCGAGCTCCGGCTGCAGCGGGCGGATCCCGCGCTTGTTGATTGCCGCCTCGTCCATGCACGAAGCGTAATAGTCGCCTACCTTCTGCTCAATCGCGGTTCGGCTTGGCGACGGCTCCGCCGCTTGCTCCAGTGTCTTGCGAACCGCCGCCGTATTCCAGATGCCCAGTTTGCTGAACGTGCTCCACCCCGCCTGGTCCGGCGGGATCGGATTCGCCTTGATCCACTTTCCGCAGGCATATTGGAAGAAATCCGCGCACGGATCGAGCGTCTTGTCCACTTGAGCCGGGTTGAAACGGTCCAGCTCCGGCACCGATCCGTCGGGCGCCGCATACATCACTCCGGCATATAGGAAAAGCAGGAAAATCACGGCTGAAACACTTCGCATAGCGGCCACCTTCTCGAGTTCCGAGAGTACACAAGTCCCTTAGACGTAGGCAATCTGAATTCGTTTGAACCAAAGCTCGGCCTGCTTTTCGCGGCCTCCCTGCAACCTCTGTATCAGGGCCGCTCGGCCGCGCATTTTGACGGAAGGGGAGTTCTTCGATAGCCTGAAACATCCCCTCTATGACTCGACCTGCTCCTGCGATTTCCGTGCGAGGCCTGAAAAAGTCCTATGGAGACCTCCAGGCGGTCAAGGGAATTGACTTCGAAATCGCCTCCGGAGAGGTCTTTGGCCTGCTCGGTCCGAATGGCGCCGGCAAAACCACCACCATCGAAATTCTCGAAGGGCTCCGCCCCCGCTCCGCCGGGCAGGTCGCGGTTCTCGGCTTTGATCCCGATAACCAGCGCCAGCAGCTCAAGAATCGCATCGGGGTTTGCCTGCAGGCCACCAACTTGCCCGAGAAAATCCGGGTTCGCGAGGCCATGCAGGTATTTTCCGCCTTCTACACCCGCAACTCCGACCTCGATATGTTGCTGGATCGCCTCCAGCTAAAGGAAAAACGTGACGCCTACTACGGTACCCTGTCCGGCGGTCAGAAACAGCGTCTTGCCCTCGCCCTGGCCCTCCTCAACGACCCCCAGTTGATCTTTCTTGATGAGCCCACCACCGGCCTCGATCCTCAGGTTCGCGCCGAGATCCACTCCCTGCTGGAGCAGCTCAAGCAGGAGCGCCGCACCATCCTCCTCACCACCCATTACATCGAAGAAGCCGAGCGCCTGTGCGACCGCGTAGCCATCGTCGATGAGGGGCGAATCATCGCCTTGGACACGCCCCGCCAGCTGCAGCAGAAAAGCCGCAACGCTTCCAGCATCGTGGTCACCTGCGCCACCACCTTCCCCCGGAATCTGCCCACATGGGCGGAGGCGACCGAGAGTGCCCTGGATGGCAGCGGCCACTGCCTGACCGTCCACTCCCGGCGGCCGGCGACAACCTTGGTCGAACTTATCAAATGGATTGACCAGCAAGGTCTCGAGCTCACCGATGTCCACCTGCAGAAGCCGACTCTGGAAGACGTATTCATCGAATTGACGGGAAAGACTCTTCGCGAATGAAAAGCTATAAGGCACTGATTGCTCTCGACTTGAGGCTCGCCCTCCGGCAACGGTCTGTGCTCGTTTTCAACTATCTTTTCCCGCTCGCTTTTTTCTTCGTCTTTGCCCAGGCGTTCCACGCCGAGCGCGGCTCGGCCATGACCATCGTGATTGCCATGGTCATCACCTTTGGCATTCTCGGCAACGGACTGTTCGGCGCCGGTATGAGGGCGGTGCAGGAGCGCGAAAACAACATCCTCCGCCGCTACAAGGTGACTCCGATTTCTCCCGCCCCGCTCCTGGTCGCCTCCATCATCACTGGCTGCATCCTCTTCTTGCCCTACGTTTTCGTGATGCTGGCCCTCGCCCACCTTATCTATGGAATGCCCTGGCCCCACCAGATGCTGTCCATGATGCTCTTCGCTACCGTCGGCATCGCCGGCTTCCGTTCCATTGGCCTGATCCTGGCGTCCGTAGCCAACTCGATGCAGGAAAGTCAGATCCTCATCCAGATGGTCTACATTCCCATGCTGTTTCTGAGCGGAGCCACCTTCCCCCTCTCCATGTTTCCTCCCTGGCTGCTGGTCTTGACCCAGTTTCTGCCCGCCACTTACCTCGTCACCGGAGTCCAGGGGATGCTCTTGCGGGACGAGAGCATCGCCCAGAATCTTCAGCCCGTCGGCGCTCTGCTGGTCACCATGTGCGTGGGCCTGTTTATCGCCTATAAGCTCTTCCGCTGGGAGAAAGAAGAGAAGATCCGCGCCTCGGCCAAGCTTTGGCTGATGGCCGTGCTGCTGCCTTTCCTTTGTCTGGGCCTCTGGCAATTGCACACCCGCAACAACGTCGCCAAGACCAAAATTCTCGCCCGCGACATCGACCGCAGTCAGACCTTCCTGATTCGCGGCGCCCGCATTCTGGTCGAGCAGGGAAAGGTCATAGAAAACGGCGCCGTGCTGGTGCGCGGGGGCAAGATCGCCGGGATCTATGAGGGCAACGGCCCTGATCCCAAGTCGGTTCGCGCCGAGGTCGTCGAGGCCGCCGGAAAAACGATCCTGCCAGGCCTGATTGATGTCCACGTTCACCTCGGTGCTTCTGGGGGCTTTGCCGCCAGCCCCGGCAATGCATCTCCCCAGGAGGAGATGCTGCGCGCCCTGGCCGCTTACCTCTACAGCGGTGTGACCGCGGTCCGCAGCACCGGAGATTCTCTGGACACGGTCTTGAAAGTGCGCTCGACCGTCGGCAGCGGCGAGCGCCTCGGAGCGGACTTATTTGCCTGTGGCCCGCTGTTCACCGCTCCCGGCGGTCACGGTACTGAATACTTCAAGCATCTGGCGCCCGCGGCCCGGGAGAGCGCCGAGCGGGAGTTCGTCCGCTTGCCGGCCTCCGCGGACGAGGCCCAGAGGCAAGTCGATGAGCTGAAGGCCCGGGGTGTCGATTGCGTTAAAGCCGTGCTCGAATCGGGCGCGGGCGCTGCGCTTTTTCCGCGTATGGACACCACCATCTTTGCCAGCGTCGCCGATCAGGCCCACGCCGACGGCCTGGCGCTTGCTGTCCATACTGGTGACGCCCGCGACGTTGCCGATGCCCTGCAGGCCCACGCCACTTCGATCGAGCACGGCTCGTTTCGCGAAGCCATTCCTGACGCGCGCTTCGACGAGATGGCTCGTCAGGGAATTTTCTATGACCCCACTCTCAGTGCGGGAGAAGCGTTCAAAGACTTTGTGGCCGGGAACGCGTCGCTGCTCAAGCGATCCCTCGTGCAGCAGGTCGGCCCTCCTGACCTGCTGCAAAGCACCGAGCAGGCTCTGTCCGGCCATGATGCTGACGCCATGCGCGCACAAATCGCCCAATATCCCATCGACATGCGAATCGCAGCGGACAATTTAAAACGCGCCTATCGCCATGGCGTCCCGCTCGTCACCGGCAGCGATGCCGGCAACTTCCTGGTGGTTCACGGCCCGACCGTGCAACATGAACTGTGGCTCTGGGTTCAGGCCGGGATCCCCACCGCCGTGGCTATACAGGCGGCAACCTACAACCCTGCTCGCCTGCTCAAGGCGGAGAACAGAATCGGTTCCATCCGGGTGGGCAACGATGCTGATTTGCTGGTGACCGACGGCAATCCGCTCGAAGACATCACCGCCACCGAACGCATCTCGCTGGTCGTCTTCAAGGGAGAACGCATCGATCGCAGCACGCTGTTTGATCAACGCTGACGGGCGTAAGCAAGCTGGGAACTGCAGGAAGAGTCTTGCCAGGCGGGTAAATCAGTATGCGGGAAAGCCGGCGTAAGGCGGGCGTTCTGCTCAGTCCTGCCCGGCGCCGGCCGCGAATGCCGCGATTCCGAAAGCCGACGTCGACGTAGTCGCCTCGGTGGCGAGCGCCGCGGGATTCTCAGTCTGGTAAGAATATTCCGGGACGATTTCTTTAACCTTTGCGCGGATCGAAACATCCGTTCCTGCGCTGGCCAGCTCCAGCAGATCATCCAGATGGCCGCATAACGCCGCCCAGGGAATGATCTCCGACTGCGTCCGCTTCACCTTGCGATTGGCTGTCGGAAACTGTCGTTCTCCCGGATAGAAGAGTTCTTCGTAAAGCTTTTCGCCCTTGCGCAGGCCGGTAATGTCGATCTTGATCTCGGCGCTGGATTTGCCGCACAGCCGGATCAGCGAATGCGCCAGATCTAGAATCCGCACAGGGCTGCCCATATCGAGCACCAGGATGTCGCCATGTTGTCCGATAGTGAAGGCTTGCAACACCAGCGAAACCGCCTCCGGGATCGTCATGAAATAACGCGTGATCTCGGGATGGGTGATGGTAATGCGGCCTTCCTTCTCGATCTGCTCCTTGAACACCGGGATCACGCTTCCTTGCGACCCCAGAACGTTGCCAAAGCGCACCGAGACGCAACGCATGCCTTTTGGCTCCCGCGCCGCCAGCATGAGTTCCCCCAACCTCTTGGTCGCCCCCATAAAACTCGTGGGCTGCACCGCCTTGTCGGACGAGATCAGAACGAACGCCTCGCAGCCGCACGCTTCGGCCGTCTCCAGCAGCGATCGCAGCGCTAACACGTTATTGTTGAGAGCGGCGCGAATGTTGGCCTCAACCAGGGGAACATGCTTGTACGCGGCCGCATGGAAGATGATAGCTACGCTCTCATCTTGCAACAGTTGCCGCATCCGGGAGGCGTTCGCTATGTCGGCCACTGAATAGACTACCCGCTCCCCGCCTGTTTGTTTCGTCAGCTGCAATTGCAGATAAAAGAGAGGTGTTTCTGCCTGGTCCAGTGCGATGAGCTTGGCTGGGCCATGCCGCAGAATCTGGCGGCACAGCTCGGATCCGATCGATCCCGCCGCCCCTGTGACCAGGACGACCTTGCCCGCCACCTGCTCGCGCACCACCGCCAGGTCCAGTTGCACGGGAGCCCGTCCTAACAGGTCTTCGATATTGACTTCCCGCAACTGGGAGACGGAAACGCGTCCGGTAAGCAGGTCCTGCAATCCTGGAACCGTTCGGTAACGCAGACCCGTCTGCTCGCACAGCCTGCTGATGCGCTGCATCTGGCTGCCCGTCGCCGAAGGGATGGCGATAAAGATTTCCTCCGCCCGCTCCTTCGAAGTGGTAGCGACCAGGTCGTCAATCGTCCCCACCACCGGCACGCCGTGAATTTTCGCATGGTGCTTGAACGCGTCATCGTCTACGCAGGCGATGGGCACAAACTCGGTGTTCTGCATCTCCCGGATCAGCAGGCTCGCCGCTGCCCCGCCGCCCACCACCACTACCCGCCGTTTCCCGCTCCCGGTGGCGGTATGATGCTGGTGCTTCAAAGTCAGCGCCAGCAGCCGCACTCCGGCAAGCGCAGCCGTTGTCGTTAAGAATTCCAGCGCGTATACCGTCAGCGGGTACGCCAGAATGCCAAGCACGTAACGCACCGAGAGGAAGAACACCAGGCTGCCCAGCGCGCCCGCTTTCAGGAGGTCAAGCACGTCGGTGACGCCGCTGTGGTGCCAGTAACCGTGCAGCAGGTTGAATCGGGCCAGCCCCGCCAGCCGGAAGAGGATCAGCAACGGCAGGGTCTCGAGCAGCAGTGTCGGGAAGGGGATGATCCGGAAGTCGAAGCGCAGGCCCCAGGCGATGATCGCCGAAGCCACAATAAGCCCCACATGCAATGCCGCGATGACCCACGTCCGTTGTCTGATTAGCATCGAGTCTCTCTCTGCTTGCGGTTGAAGCTGGTTCTTAGATCCCCTGCGCCGTCGCGATCGCCGCCGTCGCTGTAGGATCGTCATCGTCTGCGCTGCCTTGCGTCGCTTTGCCCATCACCTTCTCGACTGCCTGCCAGGTCCGCTGGATGTGCTCGTCGGACAGCGTGGGATGCACCAGAAACATCAGGCTGGTCTCGCCCAACTCCCGCGCCACTGCGAACCGTTCCGGCCGGCGCCGGTTCACGAACGCTTTCTCTAGGTAGATCTCGCCGCAGCTTCCCACGAAGCAGGGAACACCCTCGGCCAGCACCGCCTGCAGGATTGCGTTCCGGTCCCAGCCCGGCCTCAGCCGCTCCGGTCGAACGAAGGCATAGTGCTTGTAGTACGCATGGTGGTAGTCGGGGCCCGGCAGGGCCACGCGCAACCCCGGCAACCGCGAAAAGTGCGCGTTCAGCACGGCCGCGTGACGGCGGCGGGTCTTCACCCAGTCCGGCACCTTCCGCAACACCACGCGCCCCAGCGCGGATTGCATTTCGGTCATTCGCCAGTTGGTGCCGAACGATTCGTGTAACCAGCGGAAGCCGGGGGCATGTTCGCGCCGGTACACCGCCTCGTAGCTTTTGCCATGATCTTTGAAGCTCCACGCCCGCTCCCATACGGAGGTGCTGTTCGTGGTCAGCATGCCCCCCTCGCCCCCGGTCGTCATGATCTTGTCCTGGCAGAAGGAAAAGGCCGCGGCATCGCCCATGGAACCCACCCGCCGGCCTTTGTACATCGCTCCCTGAGCCTGGGCGCAATCCTCGATCACCCGTAGATCATGCTCTCCCGCCAGCTCGAGGATCGGATCCATGTCGCACGGCCATCCCGCCAGGTGAACCGCAATGATCGCCCGCGTTCTCGGGGTGATCACCCTCCGGATGCTTTCTGCGCTGATGTTCTGGCTCTCGCCATCGACGTCTGCGCACACTGGCCGCGCCCCTCTCATCACCGCGCAACTGGCTGAGGCGATGAAAGTTCGCGAACTGGTGATCACTTCGTCGCCTCGCCCGATTCCCAACGCGTAGAGCGCCAGCTCTAAGGCAACCGTGCCGTTCGCCAGGCAGATCGCATGTTTCGCATCAACGGACTCGGCAAATTCCCGCTCGAACTGGCGGCCCTCGTCGCCGGTCCAGTAATTCACCCTCCCCGAGCGAAGCACGGCCGCCGTGGCTTCGATCTCGTCCGCTTCAAAGTAAGGCCACGGGGAAAAAGCCGGACGCTCGCTCTCTCCTGATTGCGTAGTTTTCCGTTGCACGGCTGCTGTGCTCATAAAATGTTTGTAGGGTTTTGCCTCAGCGAATGGTCTACCGGCCGGCCACGACGGTGGCTGCGCGTCCGCGCGGGCGTGCGGGAACGCCAACGACGGTAGTTCCCTCAGCGATGCCCTTGGTGACAACTGCTCCGGCCCCGACTACCGCTCCCGCACCGATGTGCAGGTATTGCAGCACCTGTGCCCCGGTGCCCACCAGCACTCCATCCCCGATCACGACTCCGCCGGAGATGTTGGCTCCGGGATTGATCACCGAGCCTCGCCCGATGCTGGCTTCATGTCCCAGTGTCGCTCCGAAATTCACCAGCGCAAACGGCGCCAGAGAAATGTTCACGGTCGCGATCGCGCCCGCTCCAATGAAGCAGCCTTGCCCTAATCGTGCGGTTTCGTGGTCGATGATCGCCGTCGGATGTACGAGTACGGGCCATTCGATGCCTTCGATACCAGACAGTTCTTCGGCCAACCGTACGCGAACCGCAGGGTGACCGACTCCGAGCGCGAGTGCATCGAGCGACGCCCGGTTCTTCCCCAGCCAGCTGAGATCGCCCAGAACAGCTTCGCGGCTGTCGCGTTCTCCGAGATGGGAAAGGTCGCTCACCACGTAGCCCAAAAATTCGAATCGCTCTTCGACCCGATTGATCGACTGGAGGGCCGACGTGATTTCGCGAGCCATTCCCCCCGCGCCCACAATCACGATTCGCTGGCGCTTCATCGCCGGCTCCCTTGCTCCGGCTTGGCGTACGAGCCCATGAACTCCGGCATGCTCACGTAGCCCGGCTTGGAAACGTTCGTCCGCCGTGCAACCTGCCACGCGGTCCTGGCGAGAATGCAGAAATCGAGCCACAGGCCGCGATGATCCACATACCAGATGTCCATCTCGAACTTCTGCTCCCAATCGAGGGCATTTCTGCCGTTGATCTGTGCCCACCCCGTGAGGCCCGGCTTCACCTCGTGCCGCCGCATCTGCTCTGCCGAGTAGCGGCCCAGGTACTGCGTCAGCAGCGGCCGGGGTCCCACCAGGCTCATCTCCCCGCGTAAAACATTGATCAGTTCCGGCAGTTCGTCGAGGCTGGTACTTCGCAACCAGCGCCCCATTCTGCTCAGCCTCTCCCTATCGGGAAGCAGCCGGCCGTCCCCGTCTCGCTTGTCCGTCATCGTGCGAAACTTCAGGCACACGAACGGTCGGGCCTTGTATCCCGGCCGTACCTGGCGGAACAAGATAGGCGATCCCAGCCGTAGCCGGATCAGCAGCGCCACCCCCAGCATCACGGGAGCAAGCACCGCGATCGCTGCGCCGCCGAGCACAAGGTCGAAGATTCTCTTCGCCATCATCGGATCTGGATTGACTGCGCCGGCGCTGGCTGAAAAGTCGTTTTCGTGAAGCCCAGGGGCGGCTCTGAATTGAGGAAATCGAGTGGGGAAAAACTCCTCGGACGTGGTTCCAAAAAGAGTATGTGACGGTAAATTCCAAGAATCTCTTCCGCGCAGCGTCTCGGGTCAAACATGGCTGCGGCCAGGCGTTGTCCCTCCGTCGCTAGGCGTTTGTGCGTGTCGTAGTGATCGAGAATCTCCAGCAGCGAATCAGCCAGCAGCTCCGGACGCCGGATCGGGGTCAGCTTGCCGGTGATCCCGGGGTGTACAACTTCCGGAAGCCCTCCGACATTTCCTGCGATGGTCGGCACGGCACACAGCAAGGGTTCGACCACACCACCGCAATTTTCTGAGAGGGGTACGTGAACCGCGCAGTCAAAGTCTGGCCAGCTCAACGCCACCTCCTGATCGTTAAATCTCCCCGGCATGCAAATCTTGCCTCTGCCTTTGGCGCCCGCCAACCGCCGGAGCTTTTGTTCGTAGCCTTGCGCCCCGCCGAAACTGCCGCCAATCAGTACGCCCCAGACGTCGTCCCTTGTTTTCTGCACTCGGCGAATCGCCTCAATCACATCTTCATGGCATTTCAAACCCGTTCTCTGTCCCAGGAAGCGCTTCGGCCCGTAAATCAGGTTGACGTTCCCCACCACAATTGCATTCTTTGGAAGATCCAGCCGTTCTCGGAGAAATCCCGTGCGCCGGGTCGAGAATAAAGTAGAGTCCGTGCTGTGATAGCTCACGAAAATGCGCTTCAGCTCCACCCCTGCGCTATGGTAAAGCCGGGCGATGTAGTGGCTGCTGCCGGTCCAGTAGTCGTTGCTCCCGGCGGTTGCCGTTTCCAGCGTCCGGCTCGGCCAGTGCTCCATATGCAGCGGTCCTGGAACCTGAAAAATCCGCGGCGTCGCGTGCTGCCGTCCCAGCGCCAGCCGCAACATCACCGTCGTGCTGACAAAATGGCTGTGGATGAGATCCGGCCGCACCTCATTCACCAGATTTCGCACGGCCCGCCGCCTGTCGGGAAAGGCGCTCGCGTTTCGCAGCGGGAGGCTGCAGTCGACAAAGTGCAGGCTCCCTCCACTCTCTCGCCAGGCCGGTAGTGCCGCGCCTTCCTTCTCTGGCAACGCCACATGCACATCTACGCCTTGGCTGACCAGTTGCTTCACCTGCCGCACCGCCCAGAAGGCCCCCTCCGAGGTCTTGACCAGATGCAGAACTCTCACGCGGTTGCGCCTTTCGCCAGCGCAAGCCCCGTCCGGTTCCGCAGCCACTGTTCGGTCGCGCTGCGAAGAAAACGATAGAATTCAGTCCGCCGTCTCCCCAGGATCTCCGGCCGGTACTCCTGCGCGCGTTGCAGATTACGACGCGACATCTCCGCCAGCCGCTGCGGATTGGTTACCGCCAGCTTGATTTTGTCGGCCAGGCCCGCTACATCTTCCGGCTCGACTATGTCCTCCTCGGCGAGCAGTTCAGGAATACCCCCGACTCTTGTGCCCAGGCAGGGAAGCGCCCGCGCCATGGCCTCGATCATCGCCCGGGGAAGTCCTTCCGTGCGCGAGGGCAGCACAAACAGCGTGGCTTGATCCAGTTGCTCGCGAATCGCGTGCCCCGACGGCAGTTCGCCCAAAAATTGCACGCAGTGGGCGATGCCGAGCTGCTCGGCCATGCGCTCCATCTCCAGACGGTACTTGCCATCCCCGGCGAATACGACCGTTGCCGCTATCTCTTTGTTCAACCGTTCGACCGCACGAAGCAGCACGTCGGGCCCCTTGTACATCTGCGCCATCGACCCCACAAAAAGAATCTTGGGCGGCTGGCCACCACCTTCAAACTGCCGCGCCTGCAGAACGAAGTCCGCGTCGGCGCAGGCGATGCTCGAATAGCTCGTGGCGAAGACCTTGGGCATGTGCGTGAAGTCGAGCTGGCTCACGTCGGAAATTCCCACCGTATGCGCGGGACAGGGATACGTTTTTTGCAGTTTCTCCCTCGTCACGTAAGCCACGGCGGCCGCCCGCGAGCACTGCGCGCGCAGTGAGCGCGCCGCGCGGGCGCGAAACAACGGGCGCAAGGGATGCCGGATGCTTCCCGGCCCCATCGCTTCCTGGGGATCTCCAACCACTTCCAACCCGTAAGGGCGCCGGGCGCGCCAGAAGCTCGGGATCAGCTCGTCCGCCAGCGGCGATCCGACCCGGCACAGCACCGTATCGCCATCCCCCACCGCCGAAAACAGCGCCTTGCGCAGCGAACGCCGGCGAAGCAGGTACTGCTCCGGCCCCACATAATAAGGAAGCGGCCAGAACTCCACCCCAGGGCCGCTGACCGCTTTATGATCGCTTCCAATGCTGCCGTCCGCCTGCGCTCGCGCTACGATTCGTACCGAATCGAAGGCCGCCAGGTATCGCTGCCAGAAGGAATAGTCGTAGGTCGTTTTGACCCACGCAGAGCCGTCGGTGGCGATGCTGAAGCGGAATTCCGTGGTGACGAGCAGGCGCATGCTGGTGATTCAGGCCATCCCGGATGGCGCAACCGAACTCCTGAAAGAAGTCCGCCGCCGGATGCGAGTCCTCGATCCAAAGTAGATAACCGAGAAAGGGAGAAGCGAATTCTTGACCGCGATGAACAGGTCAACGTCCAGGTCGTGGGCGAGCATCACCATCGCCATACATGCGAGAAAAGGAACCAGTAGAACCCGGCAATCACTCGGATCCACGGAGTTGCTCAGATTGCTCATTTTCGCCACCAGATACCCGAAAAGAGCAAAGGCGAACGGCACTCCTAGCACGCCAAAATTGAGCATGGCCTCCCCAGCCAGGCCATAAACCCGGGACGACGGGTAGTGATTGGACTCATAGGCGCCCAGCCCATATTCCAGGTTGGTTGTCCACTTGACCTTGCTGGGTAGCCGATTTTCCACGATCGATCGCGGAATCAGCAGATTGAGCGCCCCGAGATACGTTTGCCCAAATGCATACTCGTGAGGACCAGTCGTCAGCCGGCACAAAGCGAATGCCTGCACGTCACTTCTCGCCAGGTCCTGGACGAGCACGCTCCCGAACGACCGGCCCGACTTCTCCACCGCCAGTTCCCGCCACTCCGCATCGGTCAAGGCTCGCATGCCTTCCGCGCCCGCATACTTGTAGAATCCGTAGAAATACATAAAGGCCAGCATCACCACCGCAAAGGCTCCGATGACCTTGCGCGACACCGGGCGCATCGCGTAATGAATCATCCCCAGGGCCCAGATGATGGCCCACACCAGGTTTTGTCTGCTCCCGCGCCATCCGCCGATGACGAACTCCAGGGCCACGATCAGCCCGATCAATGGAGTCAACAGAAACCAGGTCACGCGTTTTCTCCACCAGAGCGTGGCCACGCCGATCATCAGCAGAATGGGCAGGCTCTCCGAGATCATGAAAATCCATCCCGTGTTGTTGAACTTGTAGGGATCTTCCGTGAACGAATAAACCAGCCCGCCAATCCCCCCGAACCGATCCAGCACGTACGCCTCGGCCCCGGCGGCCGCGAGAATTGCCGTGCCCAGAATTGGCAGGAAGCGTGAGCTTTTCAGCGTCCACACGGTTCCCAACTTACGCCGCTTCCCGCCAAATACACTCAGCGCAAATCTGTAACTGATGAGGCCGGCAAAGTTGACGCAGGCCATCAAACCCAGCCATGGCCTGTAATCGGCGGGTTGGTCGGTCACATAGAGTAGCTTTGTATCCGTGGCAATCTGAATCAAAGGAGCCAGGAAGAAAAAATGAATCCCTAGCGCCGCCAGCAGTCCGACCGGGTCGAAGAGATCGATTTCGCCGGTGATCCACCGGTATACATCCATCCCCACCAGCCCACCGCACGCCACCAGGGGGATCAGAAACCAGTGCAGCAGGTCGAGATCGGCCAGGGCGAATGCATAGGCGATGACTGCGGCCGCGAACGTAGATGCCGCAAGCCGCGCGGGTAGGCTGGTCCGGCGCGGTGCCGATACTTGCCGAAAAGATGTCAGCGGCTGGCTGTTGGTGCTCACCGCCGCCCCTCGCTTCTCTTCGCAATGGCGCGGCCAAGGGTTATGCTCGCGGTCGCGATTAAAACCAGTGCCGAACAGATCAGGGCCATCGCTGCCCCCGGCAAACGATATCGCGGCACCAGGAAAACCGAACATACCAGAGTCGTCACCATACAAACCAGGCTGATCGGAAGCTGAATCGTGAATTGGCGGGCCGCGGTCAGGGCGTATACCAAAAAGGATGCGATGGCGTTCAGCCCCGCCGTCAATGCGAGCATCACGAACAGCGAGCCCTGTTTCCCGTACTCAGGCGTGTACAGGATCGTCAGTATCCGGCTACCCCAGCCGGCAACTGCCACCACCAGGCCCGTGCCCAATACCACCCCACAACCAATGAGCTTGAATAGCAGCTTCTTGAACGCTTCGGTGTGGCCCTCGGCGAACAACCGTGATAGCCGGGCCAGGGCCGACTGTCCCAGCGAATTTGCAATGATGGTTGCGGCGGTGACGGGATAGGCAAGCGAGGCAAAGATCCCGAGCTCGCTGACGCTCAGAACCCGCTCGATCGTATATCTCGGCAGGTTCACCGACAGGGAACTGATTGCGCTTACCAGGCCTAGTGGAAGGCTCGTTATGGCGAGTGTGCGCAGCGTTTGCCAGCGCAAGCCGCAGGTCATCCCTCCTTCCGCGGACGCGAGTCTGCGCGCCACCCGGAAGTCGTAGCTGCCAATCACGATCCCGGCTGAAACGATCCAGAACACCAAAGCTAGCGGCAGGTTGCGAAACATGGCAAAGCCCGCGCCAAACGCCGCCAGCGACGCGATGCCCCGGAGCAGAAGGGCAATCGCGGCCGAATCCAGCATTTCAAACTTCTGCATCAGGCCCGCGATCACGTCACCGAATGATTCCAGGCACTTGAAAACCGCGACCAACAGGACCACCATCGTGGCCAACCAGCCCAGCTTCAGAAACGGGCACGCGACCGCAATCACAATCACCGCAACCGCGGAACTCAGAGCGCGCAGGCTGACGTAGTCTGCGAAACCATACTCATTGAGTGCGTCCGTGCTCTGCACTCCGCGTAGTTGCAGGTTCGTGAGCATGAACACCGGCGCGCAAATCGCCATCCCGAAGGCAAACTGGCCCACCAACAGCGGGCTTCCCAGCTTTGCCAGGACCGAGAGCATCAGCCACTGGCACGCGGCGTAGACCACCCAGCCAACGAACGACCAGCTGAAGCCTATTCGGAGCGGAACGACGACCCGTCCGGTTACGGCTCCCGGGTCGAATGCGGCGGGCGGCGATAAGCTACGAGAGGGTGCGGACACTGGCTATCTTGCGACTGCGTTCTGAGTGGAGTCCCTACGGTATTCGGTAGATGGTGGCCGCCGCCGCCGTAGGCAGCGCGGTTTCGACGTCTTTCATCGCGCTCTTCGCGGCGCTGCTGGGAACAAACAGGATGTCATTGTCCTGCAGCGGCAGGTCGGCTGCCTTGGCGGTCAGAATCTTCTTCAAATTTACCGGCATCTCCTGCCGTCCGGCCGCGGTCGTGCGGATCAGTTTCGCCGATCCTTTGGCTGCCGTAGCATTCGTTCCCTGCGCCAGAGCCACCGCTTGCAGAATCGTCAACTGTTCGTCATGGTCCATCGGGAAGCCACCGGGCCGCGCCACATCTCCCACTACGTACACCACTCCGGTTCGCTCCACGAAAATCGTATCGCCCGGCAAGATCTCGGGATTGTTTTCCGCCTTAGGAGTTGCGCCCGCCGTCATTTTCACCTGCTGGGGTCCATCGTCATGCCCAGCGTGGGTTACCGTAACTCGGGTACTCGCCATCGGCGTCAGCCCCTGGGCCAGCGATATGTAGTCCAGCAGATGATGAGATCCGAACGCCGGGTAGATCCCCGGATTCTTCACCTCTCCGAGAATCGCGACGTTCTGCGTAGCGTATTCCGAGACGAATACCGTCACCTGGGGATCTTTTAGAAATCCACCGGCAATCAGCTTTTGCCGGATCAGGGCTTGTGCCTCATCCGCCTTCAACCCCGCCACGTGTAGAGAGCCGATCAGGGGAATCGAGATGTCGCCCTGGTTACTCACTCGCAGCTTCCCGCTGAATTCGGGCGTGTCGAACACACTCATCTCCAGCAGGTCGCCCGCGCCAATGGGCCCGGCTGCGCCGCTGCCGAAACTCGCGCTCCCGGAAACCGCCACTGGTGAAACCGCCGGCCTCTCTTGCGCCCCGGCCCCGGCCGCCACCGCCAGCGCGCACGCCAAACCCAAAGCCCGAAACTTATTCATGAATCTCATGCCTGACCCCGTCACGATGAAAGATGTCCATTGCCGTTGCTTGCGCCATTGCCGCTGCCATTTCCATTTCCCTGCCCGTGTCCGCCGTCCGTGTCGTGGTAGTAGTAGGAATATTCGGAACCGTAGTGGCCGTAATACTGGCGGTATTCAATCGAATCGAACGACAGGTCGTTCACCACCACTCCGGCGATATTCGCCCGCACTTTTCTCAGAATGTCGCGAGTTCGCAGCAGCGACTGCCGGCCTGTCTTCTCCGAACGCGCGATGAGCACTACGACATCGGCGGCGCGCGCGCACACCACCGCGTCCGTCACCGCCAGCACCGGCGGCGTGTCGATTACGATGTAGCGGTACTGGCCCCGCCATCTCTGCAACAGCTGCGGCATGGCGTCCGACGCCAGCATTTCCGAAGGATACGGAGGCATGTGCCCGGCGGTGATTACGTGCAACCCCGCAATTTCGCTGACGCTCACCACCGCCTCATCCGGCGGCTGCGTTCCCGCCAGGCACGCGCTCAACCCCCGGTTCATGGGTATGCCCAGGTATTTGTGAACTGTGGGCCGCCGCATGTCAGAGTCCACCAGCAGCACCTTCTGCCCGGTCTGCGCCAGCACCACCGCCAGGTTCAGGGCCGTGAAACTCTTGCCTTCCTGCATCATCGCGCTGGTCACCAGAATCACCTGCGGTGGCGCACCGGGCGAAGACAGCAGCAGGGAAGTGCGCAGCGCCCGGAATGCCTCGGCGCTTCCCGAGTTGCGCTGCTCCATGGTCACCGGCAGTGCCAGCCGCCGCTCGCTATTCCCGGCAAGGCTCTTGTGCCCGTTCTTTCCGTTCACCGCCACGCTGGGGATGACCCCAAGGGAAGGCAGCGAGCAGTAAGTCTCGATGTCCTGTGGCGTGCGTATCGAGTTGTCGACATTCTCGACGATGAACGCCAGCGCGACTCCGCCCAGCAGTCCGCCCATCATGGCCAGGGCAATGTTGAGCGGAATATTCGGCTCAACCGGTTCCACCGGCACGCTGGCCTGATCCACAATATTTATGTTGCTCGACTTCAGCCCCGCCAGTATGCCCGCTTCCTTCAGTTTCTTCAGCAGGCCGTCATACAGGTCGCGGCTGGACTCCACATCCCTCCTCAGAATGGCGTACTGAATCGCATCCTCGTTCAGCTTGTAGGCCTCTCCTTTTTGCTTGTCGAAGGATGCCTGCAGCATCTGCTCCGACTTCAACGAAGCCTGGTAGTCCGCGTGTACCGTGTCCCCCACCTTCTTGATTTCCTGCGTGATCGCCGAGTCCAGTTCGTTCAGCTGGGCCTGCAGCTGCATCACTCGCGGATAGGAGGCGCCGTACTTCGCCGCCAGTTGTGCATACTCCGCCCGCACCTCTGCCCGTTCCTTATATAGGGCTCCCAGAACGCTCTCCGGCGCGATGTTGGCAATCAGCTCCGGATTCTGCGTCATCGCGATCCGGTATTTCGCCTCCTTGAGAATTCGGTCGCCTTCCGCCATCGAGAGTTCTTTGTTCAGCTCCTCCAGCTTGTCCAGGATGATGTTGTGGGTCTCGTCCGTGCCCAGAATTCCCGTCTTCTTCTGGTAGTTGGTCAGCGTCTCCTGCGCCGACTCCGCATGCTTCTTCAGGTCGTCCAGTTGCTTGGTCAGCCAATCGGAAGTCTGCAGCGTAGCCTGGTATTTGGTCTGGAAATTGTGCTCGATATAGGTGCTGGCCACGGCATTGGCCACTTGCGCTGCCAGTTGCGGATCCCGGCTGCGGAAATGCACCTCCACGATCTGTGTCTTCGGAATGAGCTGTACGTTCAGTGACTTGTGGAAGCTCTTGCTCAGCTTGGCATGCGTCTTCAGGTCGAGCCGGTCAAAATCCTGGCCCGAGCCAGTCGTCAGCTTGCCGGCGAAGTCCCGATTGTGATGCAGCCCCAGTTGCTTGATCACGCTGTTGGCGATGGTATCGCTCTGCACGATCCGTATCTGGGTCTCGAGCTTGGTATTCAGGTCCAGCCCGATCGGCATCACCACTTGTTCCAGTCCCAGGTCGTCCGTGCCCTCCAGGTCCAGCAGGATACGCGCCGATGCGTCATAACGCTTGGGCAACAGCACCGAAAGCACCGTCACCACCAGCACCACCAGCCCCAGGCTGACCAGTACCAGCAGGCTTCGCTTCTGCAATACGCGCCAGAACTGTACGATCGAAATCTGATCGTCGTGCGCCTCCAGTATTGCCGCCGGGTGCTCCGGCGCCGTCAGTCTTTGCAGATCCGTATTCCTGTTTACCGTGATGGATTCGTGTTCGTTCATGGTTTCCTTAACTTTGTGCCACGCGCGGACATGAGTAGTTCATTACCATTGCCGTGCCTCTCTATATACAAGCGGCGTCCGGTACCAGCGCCTTCGTCCAGAACTCGGTGTAGGCCGCGATCGCCTCATCGGTGCTGCTGAAAGCCGCCTCTTCATTGGTGAGAACCGGATGCAATCCCTGGTGCGCCGCCACCGACGCCACCAGCCCCAGGGCTGCCACTCCCGGTTCCAGGTTGCGGATCAGGCCCTTGGAGGCGCAGCGCGAAAAATACTCGCGCACCGGTTCAAACAGCGGCGACAGATGCTTTCGCAGCATTCGCTCGGCGCCATGCTCCTGCTCGAAAAGACTCAGGTAGAGCAGCCGGACCATCTCCGGCTGGTGTTGAACCGTTTCCACCAGCATGGAGACGATTCCCGGCAACGCCGTCCGCGGGTCCTCATCTTTTTCCAGCCGGGCCCGCATCTCCTTGCTGATCCGCAACCGTCGCAGCCGTGATTCGATCGCCGCCCAGAACAAATCCCGCTTCCGCGGAAAGTGACGGAATACCGTGACCTCGCTCACCCCCGCCAGCCGCGCGATTTCATACGTGCTGCTGCCCGTGAAGCCTTGCCGCGAAAATAGCTGCACCGCCGCTTCGATGATGCGCTCCTGCGTCGAATTCTTGGTTCGGGTCTTGGCGTCCGGCATGGTTTGTCTGGAGACTTAGTCTGAGAACGCGCTGCTGCGCGGGGAAGGGCCGTCGATCGGCGCTACGTCCACGGCGTCCAACTCGACCGCGACGCTCTGGTTGATCAGGCTCACGCTCAATACCACCCGCCAGCCGCTCGCCTGGCGCGCCAGCACGCCGCTCAAGCCGGTAAGTGGGCCGCTCTTCACCTGTACCCGCTGCCCGATCGTCAAATTTCGGTGCGGCTCAATCTTGAGCAGCTTCGCAGCTTCGCGCAGGCCTTCGATCTCGAAATCGGATAGCCGCGCGGGTTGGCCGCTCGCGCCCACAAACTGAATCACCCCCGGCAACCCCAGCACCTGCGTGCGTTGTCGCCGCCCTATCTTGACGAACAGGTACCCGGGAAACAGGGGCAACTCAAGCTCTGCCTGGCACCCGTTTTTCCAGCGATGCACAGTCCGATACAGCGGCAAGAAAAATTCCACGGCGCGCTCGCCTAAGTGTTTCGCCACCCGCTTCTCGTGCCGCGGGCTGGTGTAGACCGCATACCAGTGCGAGGCCTGTCCCGCACTTGGACAAGCTGGCGTCAGTCCAGCTGGCTGAATCGCTAAATCGCACCCAGTGTCGACCACTTCTGGCAAGGCTTCGCCCTTCTCGCTTAGATAGCGCTCTTGTGGAAAATTGAACCTCTGTGCCTGTCTGCCTGCGCCGGGGGTAGCTGGGGGACGTCTTCGACTGCTTACAACCGCAGTCGAACGTGTCGGCAGCCGGGCATCTATGCCGGTGGTCACGCGCTCCGCCCACTCTCAAATGTAAGTAGGCACCTACACTCGCGCTTGCCCTTTCTCATGCAGGCCGAATGCCATTTTGGAACCCCGGCCAACTCGCCTGTTTTCTGTTGCCTGCAAGTTGCAAATTGGGAATGGGTCTCCGCTCCTGTCTCAATCCGAGAGAAAAGTCCAGATCCTGTACTCTTCCGCCGTTTTTCCGGGCACGCGATCACCTCTCACCGCCCGCCGCTCGCACCATTTTGAACTTCCGCCCCGCGCCCACTCGCCGCCCCCACCGCCACGGTTAAGTGCCGCGTGATAAAGACATTGAGTGCTCCCTCGCTGCCCGCGGCGCCAAAGTCCGAAGTGCTATGTCCTCAGCTACTGGCTGGAAAATTCCAATTCGGGATATGCTCGGCGATTAAAGTGCTCTAATGCAATCGCGCTCTTGTCGCATTTCGCCACAGTCCCGGCGATCGTGCCATGAGACAGCACTGGAGCACCGGGGAGGATGGGGTGCAAAGCCGTCACTACAAACATTTCTTTGTTTGCCTAAGTGTGATCCTGTTGTCTGCGCTCCTGGCGCAGGCGCAATCCGGCGACAACAAAATTTCGGATTCTGCCAGTCCTGCGCAGGCCGGCCAGCCCCAGCCGATCCTGCTCGCCCGGGCCGCCGGAATTCCGCCGGCAGCCGCTGATTCGTCGCTGCCCGACGCGCCCAGCGCTTCCCACCCCGACGCGGCCGCCAGTTCCGACCCGGCTCCGCCGCCCTCCGCTCCCGTTCGGCACTCGTCCGGAAGCGGCGCTCCGCCCGCGGCCCGCGGCGGCCCGTTCGGCGTCGACCGCACCGTCGCCGACTGGCGTTACTGGACTGTTACCGGCGCTATGTTTTCCGCCAGCGTCTTTGATGCCGAAGAAACCCAGAAGTGCCTGAAGCAGAAAACCTGCGCCTTTCTCCCTGACTTTCTCTACAGCCGCGCCGCCATGTACGGCATCGGCATCCCCGCGGATCTGGCAATCTCGTACTGGACCTTCCACCTCAAGAAAAAGAATAGCCGCATCTGGTATGTGCCTTCGGCTCTGGTCACGGCGGCCAACTTCTACGTAGGCATTCATTCCTACGGCCGCGCTCACTAGATCAAGTCCGGCTTCAGATAGCCCCGTTCCACGCCGAAGGATTGTCTCCTCATAGCTACGCCAGGTCCGAATGATCTGCCCGTGATCGATTGCGCGCCTGGCGCTATACTCGTTCATCGTGCCCGCCAAAACTCCGTCACCTCGCCCCGCCTTCTTTGCCTCGCCTGAACTGTGGCGCGAGTGGCTCGAGCGCAATCACGATCGGCTTCAGGAATTCTGGGTCGGCTTCCACAAGCGCGACTCCGGCAAGCCCAGCATCACCTGGCCGCAAGCCGTCGACGGCGCCCTTTGCTTTGGCTGGATCGATGGCCTCCGCAAGAGCCTCGACCCCACCAGCTATATGATCCGCTTCACGCCGCGCCGCCCGCGCAGCGTCTGGAGCGCGGTCAACATCCGCCGCGTGGCCGAACTCATCCGCCTTGGCCTGATGCATCCCGCCGGTCACCGCGCCTTCGATCGCCGCGAAAGTGAGCGCTCTGAAATTTACGCCTACGAGCAGCGGCGCAAGCACGCCCAGCTCACCCCGGCCTACCAGAAGCAGTTCCGCGCCAATCGCACGGCCTGGAAGTTCTTCCAGGCGCAACCGCCCTGGTATCGCCGTACCTCCAGTTGGTGGGTTATCAGCGCCAAAAAAGAAGAGACTCGCCAGAAGCGTCTGGCCACGCTGATCGACTGCTCCGCCCAGCGCCGCTCTCTCCACCTGCTCGCCCGCCCGCAAACGAAATAATGTAGACGCGGGCGTCCGCGCCCGTGCGGGGAGAGGGGTGCCCCGTCCAAGCTTCGCATGGGCGAGGATTTCATGTTCCAAGGTGTGGGGGGCTGGCCCAGCTTTGATTTCCGCGTACATTACCGCAAAAATGGCTGCCCCAGCTTTCGCGGTGTTCGAAAGCTGGGCACCACCAACCCGGATAGCTTCCATCACATACAAAGTGCGTAAGTCATGCTATAGCTTGCGTGATGGCCAACAGGCTTCGACGCTACTACGGCGCTGGCTACCTGCACTTCATTACCACCAGTTGCTATCGCAGGCTGCCGCTCCTCTAT
>Ga0335080_10000268_pt1 | contig 47202 bp, 50 predicted proteins | sample Lox_Sample_34_FD_206720 | JGI IMG/M metagenome (GOLD analysis project Ga0335080, IMG submission 206720) | Soil microbial communities from Loxahatchee National Wildlife Refuge, Florida, United States - Lox_Sample_3.4 | ecosystem: Environmental > Terrestrial > Soil > Wetlands | place: USA... | reverse complement strand
GGCGTTGTCGAGCATTGGTTCATGCTGCTGCCCTTGCCGGCGATCACGCTGTGGAGCTGGGGCATGCGCTCAGGTTTCCCGCCAGAGGACACCGCCATGGAACAGGAACGAGACACCAAAATCACCGCTGCGCCGCCCAATATCGTCGTGCTCGCGGATGTGCGCCCCAATGCGGCCCCTCCCAAGCCTGCGCAGGCAACCTGCGCGCGGCAGCGGCTCGAAGACCAGTTTCGTCAGAGTTTCCGCGAGCAGCAGGCAAGGGATGCTCTGACGACGGCTCTCAGCGTCTGTAGCGAGCCAACCGCAACGATCAAGGGGAGAACGCCATGAACTACGAATCCTATTTCCGCCGCCAACTTGAGGGCCTTTATCGCGAAGGGCGGTATCGCGTTTTTGCCGATCTCGAACGCAAGGCAGGCGCCTTTCCCCGTGCCAAGCTTCACCACCCGAGCGGCGCTGGCGAGGTCACCGTTTGGTGCTCCAACGATTACCTCGGCATGGGCCAACACCCCGCGGTGCTGAAGGCGATGCATGAGGCGCTGGACAGTTGCGGCGCCGGCGCCGGCGGCACCCGCAACATCGCCGGGACCAATCATTATCATGTGCTGCTGGAGAAGGAGCTGGCTGACCTCCATGGCAAGGAGGCCGCGCTTCTGTTTACATCAGGCTATGTCTCCAACATGGCCTCACTGAGCACGCTGGCGTCGCGGATGCCCGGCTGCACGATCCTGTCGGACGAACTCAATCACGCCTCGATGATCGAGGGTATCAGGCACAGCCGCAGCGAGACGCGTATCTTTGCCCATAATGATCCACGCGATCTCGAACGCAAGCTGAGCGATCTCGACCCGCACGCGCCGAAACTGGTGGCATTCGAGTCGGTCTATTCGATGGATGGCGATATCGCGCCGATTGCGGAACTCTGTGACGTCGCGGACGCCTATAACGCAATGACCTATCTCGACGAGGTCCACGGCGTCGGTCTTTACGGGCCGAAGGGCGGCGGCATCGCCGACCGGGAGGGCGTGAGCCATCGCCTGACGGTGATCGAGGGCACGCTCGCGAAAGCGTTTGGCGTCATCGGCGGCTATGTCGCAGCGTCCGCGACGATCTGCGATTTCATCCGCAGCTTCGCGTCGGGCTTCATTTTCACGACGTCGCTGCCACCGGCGGTGGCGGCAGGCGCGCTGACCAGCATCCGCCATTTGAAAGTCAGTTCCGAAGAGCGCGAACGGCACCAGAACCGGGTGGCGCGGCTGCGTTCCCGGCTCGATCAGGCCGGCGTCGCGCATCTCGACAATCCCAGCCACATCGTGCCCGTGATGGTATGCGATCCCGTACTATGCAAGCAGATCAGCGACGTGCTGATCGATCGCTACGGCGTCTATGTTCAGCCGATAAACTATCCGACTGTGCCGCGGGGCACCGAGCGGCTGCGTATCACGCCGTCACCGCATCACACCGACGCCGACATCGAGCACCTGGTGCAGGCGCTGGCGGAGATCTGGGCCGAAGTTGGTCTCGCCAAGGCGGCGTGATCGGCGGATTCGCGTCCCGCTTCAGTCGCGTTTGTTTCTGGCTGACGGTCGGGTGAGGCGAAGCCTGCCGTGGGTTCGCGGCAGAAACCGTGCACCCTTGGCGCTGAGAAAATCGAACATCGCTTGGGCCGGCGGCAGCAGGATCTTGTCCTTGCGGGCAAGCACGAACCACTGCCGGACGACAGGGAGGCCATCGACATCGAGCGTCACCAGGCGTCGTTCATCCAGTTCGGTTGCGACCGTATGCGCGGAAATGAAGGCAATCCCCAAACCGGCGATCACCGCCTGCTTGATGGTCTCGTTGCTGCTCATCGCCATACCGATTTTCGGGCGAACACCGGCAGTTTCGAACAATTGCTCCATCAATCCGCGTGTCCCGGATCCGGGCTCGCGGGTCAGGAAGGTTTCTTCGCCAAGGTCGGCCAGCGCGAGACGCGACTTTCGAGCGAACCGATGTTTCGTCGGTGCGATGATCACATGGGGATGGTCGCCGATCAGATGCACGTTCATGGGAATGTCGACCGGTGGGCGGCCCATGATGGCGATATCCAGATCGTAGCCGCGCAGCGCGGTGCCGATCTCCTGGCGGTTTCCGATCGAGAGCGAAACATCGATGTTTGGGAAGATCTTGGAAAATCCCGAGATGGCAAACGGCACGAAATATTTGGCGGTGCTGACTGCGCCGATCGAAATGCGGCCAGCGGTCTTCCCCGCGATCATGTCGAGCGAGGTTTCGCAGGATGCGATGGCGGCCTCGATGCGTTCGGTGAGCGAAAGTACTTCGCGGCCAGCATCCGTCAGCAGCATGCCGTCCGTGGTGCGCTGAATCAACGGCAGGCCGGCGAGCGCCTGCAGGTTGCGAAGCTGAAACGTGACCGCGGGCTGTGTCAGGTGCAATTGCTTCGCCGCGGCGGTCACCGACCGGTGCTTTTGCACGGCCGTCAGCGCCCGCAGCTGTCGGAGCGTCAATTCGCGGGAAAAGTGGCCGGCCATGATTCCATCTATAAGAAATATCTTGGTCCACCAAAAAATAACATAATTTTACTAATTGGGCAATCTGCGCTTCCTTGTGTGCGGATCGCCAACGGGCAGTCGCGTCAGGAGCGTCCCAAAGAGGACGCAGGGGAAACGGCTATGGATGAGCGCGTGAGCTTGCGATGCCATCTCGATCAATCCGCTTCGCAGGTCCCGCCCGGGGTCGGCGAGGTTGTCGACGCCATTGCCGCGGCCTCGATGGACCTCGCCGCGCTGATCGCGGACGGTCCGTTGGCGGGAATCACCGGACGGAATGGAGGCATTAATCCCGACGGCGACCTGCAAAAGGATATCGATGTCGCCGCTGATGAATTGATGCGCGAGGCATTGCGGAGTGCTCCTGTTGCTGCGGTTCTTTCCGAGGAAGCGGCGTTGCCCGAAACGCTCGATCCCGAGGCGCCGCTTTGCGTTGCGATCGATCCGCTGGACGGATCGGCCAATCTTGAAAACAACATCTCCGTCGGCACCATCTTTTCGGTTCGTCCGCGAGGCAACGACATTCTGTCAACCTTCTTTGAGCCCGGAACAGTGCAATGTGCAGCTGGTTTTATTGTCTACGGTCCGCAGACCACGCTGGTGCTCGCGCTGAATGGGCGCGTCGACATCTTCATTCTCGACCGGCGCACGCGGGAATTTGTCCTAACCGCACAGGGCGTTCAGATCGCACCCGATACGCCGGAATTCGCCATCAACGCCTCCAATCGAAGGCACTGGCACGGGCCGGTTCGGGCCTATATCGACGAATGTCTTGCCGGCAGGAACGGTGAACGCGGCGAGGATTTCAACATGCGATGGATCGGTTCGCTGGTTGCGGAATCCCTCCGCATCCTGGTGCGCGGCGGAGTGTTTCTCTATCCGGCCGATTCCCGCCCCGGATATCGGGAGGGCCGGCTTCGGCTTTTGTACGAAGCCCATCCCATGGCGCTGGTGATGGAATGGGCGGGCGGCGCGGCGTCGACCGGACGCCGGCGAATCCTCGAGCTTGGCGCGAAGACGCCGCACCAACGGGTGCCCCTGATCATGGGATCGGCGCGCGGCGTTCTTGATGTCGCGGTCATTCACGAGGGTATCGAACCGATGTTTGACAATAGCGACGCCCCGCTGTTCGCGCGGCGCGGCCTATTTCGTTGAGGCCTGCCCATCCGATGTCGCGCAGCCATCCCATCATATCGATCACGGGTTCATCCGGCGCCGGCACTACGTCGGTGAAAAGAACCTTCGAGAACATCTTTCGACGCGAAGAGGTTGCCGCCGCCTACATCGAAGGCGATGCGTTCCATCGCTACAACCGTGTCGACATGCGTACGAAAATGTCGGAGGAGGCCGAGCGCGGCAACAAGCACTTCAGCCATTTCAGTCCCGAAACCAATCTTTTTGAAGAGCTCGAACGGGTGTTCCGAGACTACGGCGAATCCGGCACGGGCACGACGCGCCATTACGTCCACGACGAAGATGAAGCCAGGCTTTATGGTGCTGAGCCGGGCACGTTTACGCAATGGGGACCGTTGCCGGCAAACTCCGATCTGCTGTTTTACGAAGGCCTTCATGGCGCCGTCGTGACCGACAAGGTCAATATCGCGCAGCACGCCGATCTCAAGATCGGCGTCGTGCCCGTCATCAATCTGGAATGGATCCAGAAGTTGCACCGCGACCGCAATGCCCGAGGCTATAGCCAGGAGGCGGTGACCGACACGATTCTGCGCCGGATGCCGGATTATGTGAACTACATCATCCCGCAATTCGCCGAGACCGATATCAATTTTCAGCGCGTGCCAACGGTCGATACGTCGAACCCGTTCATCGCGCGCTGGATCCCGACGCCTGACGAATCGATGGTGGTAATCCGCCTCAAGAACCCGCGCGGCATCGATTTCCCGTATCTGCTGTCCATGATTCCGAACAGCTTCATGTCGCGCGCCAATTCGATCGTGATTCACGGGTCGAAGCTCGATCTCGCTATGCAGCTCATCCTCACCCCTCTCATTCTGCAGCTAATGGAACGCAAAAGGCGCACGGTATGAGTGTTCATGTTTTCAATTCCGTCTCCGGTCGCGCCGACGTCGCGCATGAGCAGCTGGCGAATGCGGTTCGCTTTCTGGCAGTCGATGCCGTCGAAAGGGCGAAGTCCGGTCATCCCGGCATGCCGATGGGCATGGCCGACGTCGCAACCGTGTTGTTCTCGCGCTTCCTCAAATTCGATCCTGCCGATCCGGCTTGGCCCGATCGCGACCGGTTCGTGCTGTCTGCGGGCCACGGTTCCATGTTGCTCTATGCGCTGCTCTATTTGACGGGCTACGAGGGCATGACGCTGGACCAACTCAGGGCATTCAGGCAGTGGGGATCAAAGACGCCCGGACATCCCGAATATGGCCATACGCCAGGCGTGGAGACGACAACCGGGCCCCTGGGGCAGGGCATTGCAACGGCAGTCGGCATGGCTTTGTCCGAGCGGCTATCGAATGCGCGCTTCGGCAGCGATTTCGTCGATCATTTCACCTACGTGATCGCCGGCGACGGCTGCCTGATGGAGGGTCTCAGCCATGAGGCGATTTCACTGGCCGGGCACCTGCGCCTCAACCGGCTGATCGTACTGTTCGACGACAATGAGATCTCGATCGACGGATCAACTTCGCTGTCATGTTCGGATGACCAGTTCGCACGTTTCAGAGCTTCGGGCTGGTCGGCGTGCCGCATCGACGGGCACGATCCCGCCGCGATCACAGCCGCGATCGAAACGGCGCGAAATAGCGATCGACCCTCTCTGATTGCGTGCCGCACGATCATCGGTTTCGGCGCGCCAAGTCGCCAGGGTACCGAAAAAGCCCACGGGGCGCCACTCGGCGCCGAGGAGGTAGCGAAAACGCGGCTGGGGCTCGACTGGCCGCACGAGCCATTTGAGATTCCCGAGCCAGTCATTGCGCAATGGCGCAAGATCGGCGCCCGCGGGCAGGCGGACCGTCGGAACTGGATTGAGCGGACCCGGCGTCTTAACGCGGAGGCACGATCGCCGTTTCACGATTCGCTTAACCGGCGTCTGCCTTGCCAATACGCGGCCGCGATGGATCAGCTTCGAGTGCGTTTCGCCGAGGAGCGGCCGAATATCGCCACCCGGCAGGCGTCGCAACTGGTGATCGATAAAATCGCGGAAGTCCTGCCGAATCTGCTCGGAGGGTCGGCGGATCTGACCCACTCCAATCTCACCCGCGCGAAGGCGCAACAGCCGGTGCGGCACGATTACTTTGAAGGACATTATATTCACTACGGCGTGCGCGAGCATGCCATGGCGGCGGCGATGAATGGCATCGCGCTGCATGGCGGTTTCATTCCCTATGGCGGGACATTCCTGACCTTTTCCGACTACAGCCGCCCGGCGATCAGGCTTGCCGCTCTGATGAGGATCAGGGTCATCCATGTGATGACGCACGACTCCATCGGGCTGGGCGAAGACGGTCCCACGCACCAGCCGGTAGAACATCTGGCGTCGCTGCGGGCCATTCCCAATCTGCTGGTGTTCCGGCCAGGCGATGCCGTCGAGACCGCCGAGGCCTGGGATTGCGCCCTGCGGGCAGAGGCCAGTCCTTCCGTGCTCTGCCTGTCGCGCCAAGCACTCGCGCCGTTTCGGGAGGTGTCGGACAATATCAATCGAGTCGCGCGCGGCGCCTATGTCGTCGTCGAACCTGAGGCTGGCCGCGACGTCACCCTGATCGCGACGGTTCCGAGGTTTCGATCGCGCTCGAGGCTGCGAAGCTGCTTGCCGCGGACAACATACGCGCGGCCGTCGTGTCCGCGCCATGCTTCGATCTTTTCCGCAACCAATCGAACGAGTATCGCAGCGCGGTTCTCGGAATCGCTCCAAGGATCGGGGTCGAAGCCGCATTCGAAGGCGACTGGGCGCGCTGGCTCGGTGACAGCGGCCAATTCATCGGCATGACCAGCTTCGGCGCTTCGGCTCCGGCGGAGACGCTCTACCGCGAATTCGGGATCACGCCGGCTGCCGTTGTCAGCGCGGCCGAGCGCTGTATCGCGCGAACCAGGACGACGGCAACCTATTCATGACTTTCAAAGTCACACCAGAGAGACTCCGATGGCACGCATTACGCTGAGGCAATTGCTGGATCACGCCGCCGACCACGGTTACGGCGTGCCGGCGTTCAACATCAACAATATGGAGCAGGGGCTTGCGATCATGGAGGCTGCCGCTGCCGTCGATGCGCCGGTCATAATCCAGGCGTCGCGCGGCGCTCGCTCCTACGCCAATGACATCATGCTGTCGAAAATGATCGACGCGCTGGAGGAAATGTATCCGCAGATACCGCTCTGCATGCATCAGGACCACGGCAACGAGGAAGCGACCTGCGCCACGGCCATCAAATACGGCTTTACTTCGGTCATGATGGACGGCTCGCTGAAGGCCGACGCAAAGACCGCGGCGGAATATGACTACAACGTCAATATCACCCGCCGCGTTGTCGAGATGGCGCACTGGATCGGCGCGTCGGTGGAAGGCGAGTTGGGCGTGCTCGGCTCGCTCGAGCACGGCGGCGGCGAGCAGGAAGACGGCCACGGCGTCGAGGGCAAGGTCAGCCACGATCAATTGCTGACGGATCCCGATCAGGCCGTCGATTTCGTTCGTGCCACCAAGGTTGACGCGCTGGCTATCGCGATGGGCACCTCGCATGGCGCCTATAAGTTCTCGCGCAGGCCGGACGGCGACATCCTCGCCATGCAGGTGGTGGAGGAAATCCATCGCAGGCTGCCGAACACGCATCTGGTGATGCACGGCTCGTCTTCGGTGCCGCAGGCGCTGCAGGATGCGTTCAATCAGTTCGGCGGCGAAATGCCGCAAACCTGGGGCGTGCCGGTCGAGGAGATCGCGCGCGGCATCAAGCATGGCGTTCGCAAGGTCAATATCGACACCGACTGCCGGCTGGCGATGACGGCGGCATTCAGGCAGGTCGCGACCCGCAAAAAGAGCGAGTTCGATCCGCGCAAATTCCTTAAACCTGCGATGGACGCGATGCGTGATCTTTGCCGTGAGCGTTTCGAGCAATTTGGCGCGGCCGGCAATGCGTCAAAAATCAAGGTCATCCCGCTCGCTGAAATGGCGAAGCGCTATCGTGCCGGTGCGCTCGATCCACGGATCGGTGCGATGGCTGCGGCCGCCGAGTAACCGACCATTTTCGTGCCAGGACCTGTCAATCCCTAGGGAGAAACCCATGAACGAGCATTCGATGACCGTCCGCGGCAAGGATCGGTACAAATCCGGTGTCATGGAATACAAGAAAATGGGCTATTGGGAGCCGGACTATGAGCCCAAGGACACCGACGTCATTGCGCTGTTCCGCGTGACGCCGCAGGACGGGGTCGATCCGATCGAGGCCGCGGCGGCCGTGGCCGGAGAATCTTCGACCGCAACATGGACCGTGGTGTGGACCGATCGTCTCACCGCGGCGGAGAAGTACCGCGCCAAATGCTATCGCGTCGATCCCGTGCCGAATTCGCCCGACCAGTACTTCGCCTACATTGCCTACGATCTCGACCTGTTCGAGAACGGATCGATTGCAAACCTGGCGGCGTCAATTATAGGCAATGTTTTCGGCTTCAAGCCGCTGAAGGCGTTGCGGCTCGAGGACATGCGGCTGCCTGTTGCCTATGTGAAAACCTTCCAGGGGCCGGCGACGGGCATCGTGGTCGAGCGCGAACGCATGGATAAGTTCGGCCGTCCGCTGCTTGGCGCGACCGTCAAGCCAAAGCTTGGACTGTCCGGCCGCAACTACGGACGTGTGGTCTACGAGGCGCTGAAGGGCGGGCTCGACTTCACCAAGGATGACGAGAACATCAACTCCCAGCCGTTCATGCATTGGCGCGAGCGTTACCTCTACTGCATGGAGGCGGTCAACACGGCCCAAGCCGCGTCCGGCGAGATCAAGGGTACTTATCTCAACGTCACCGCGGCGACCATGGAGGACATGTACGAGCGTGCGGAGTTTGCTAAGGAGCTCGGCTCGATCATCATCATGATCGACCTCGTGATCGGTTACACCGCGATCCAGTCGATGGCGAAATGGGCGCGCCGCAACGACATGATCCTGCATCTGCACCGGGCGGGGCATTCGACGTATACGCGGCAGCGGTCCCACGGCGTGTCGTTTCGCGTCATCGCAAAATGGATGCGTCTCGCCGGCGTCGACCACATCCATGCTGGCACGGTGGTCGGCAAGCTCGAAGGCGATCCTGCGACCACGCGCGGCTACTACGACATCTGCCGCGAGGACTTCAATCCGGCAAAACTCGAGCATGGCGTGTTCTTCGACCAGCACTGGGCGAGCCTCAACAAGCTGATGCCGGTGGCATCAGGCGGTATTCACGCCGGCCAGATGCACCAGCTTCTCGATCATCTCGGCGAGGATGTCGTCCTTCAATTCGGCGGCGGCACCATCGGTCATCCCATGGGCATTCAGGCAGGTGCAACCGCAAATCGGGTGGCACTGGAAGCGATGATTCTCGCGCGTAATGAAGGCCGCGATTACTTGCACGAAGGCCCGGAAATCCTCGCCAAGGCGGCGCAGACCTGCACGCCGTTGAAATCGGCGCTGGAAGTCTGGAAGAACGTCACCTTCAACTATGAGTCCACCGACATGCCCGACTACGCCCCCACCCCCAGCGTTTCGATGTGAGGAGCCCGGATTATGCGCGTGACCCAGGGTTGCTTTTCATTCCTCCCCGATCTTACGGACGAGCAGATTTCCCGGCAGGTGCAATATTGTCTGGGCAAGGGGTGGGCGGTGAACATCGAATTCACCGACGATCCGCATCCTCGCAACAATCTCTGGGAGATGTGGGGACTGCCAATGTTCGATCTCCGGGATGCCGCCGGCGTCCTGATGGAATTGAATGAATGCCGCAAGGTATATGGCGACCGCTACATCCGGATGTCGGCCTTCGACTCCAGTCACGGGTGGGAGTCGCTGCGGCTGTCCTTCATCGTTAATCGTCCGAAAGAGGAGCCTGGCTTCCGCCTGGAGCGGCATGAAGTGGCCGGCCGCAACATCCAGTACACGACAAAATGCTATGCTGTCGATCGTCCCGAGGGCGGACGCTACGGTGCCCAATGATCGCACAGGGCGGTTCACCTGCGGCGAACGAAGCTCCGCCGACCGAGCAAGTCGACCTGCGCCGTGAGTTCAACGAGGTCGGCATCGGCGAGGTGCTCGACCAGCTCGACCGGGAGCTGATCGGCTTGAAGCCCGTCAAGACGCGCATCCGCGAGATCGCATCGCTCTTGCTGATCGAGCGCATCCGCAAGCGCATGCACCTGACCTCGGAAATTCCGACATTGCACATGTCGTTCACCGGCAATCCAGGCACTGGGAAGACGACCGTAGCGCTGCGTATCGCCGGCATTCTCCACAGGCTCGGCTTCGTGCGTCGCGGTCAGGTCGTGTCGGTGACGCGAGATGAGTTGGTGGGACAATATATCGGTCACACCGCGCCGAAGACCAAGGAAATATTGAAGAAGGCGATGGGCGGCGTATTGTTTATCGACGAGGCCTATTACCTGCATCGGCCCGATAACGAGCGAGACTACGGTCAGGAGGCGATCGAGATACTGCTTCAGGTGATGGAATCCCAGCGCGAGGACCTGGTGGTAATCCTTGCAGGTTACGGCGACCGCATGGAGAAGTTTTTCGCCAGCAATCCCGGCTTCCGCTCGCGCATCGCCCACCATATCGACTTTCCGGACTATTCGGATGGCGAGTTATTGTCGATTGCGGAATTGATGCTGCACGACATGAACTACAAGTTCAGCCCTGAAGCCCGCAGTGCGTTTGTTCGTTACATCGAATTGCGCAAGACTCAGCCGCTGTTTTCCAACGCGCGCTCGATCCGCAACGCACTCGACCGCATGCGGCTGCGCCAAGCCAACCGCCTGGTCGCCGATCTCGACCGTGTCCTGACCGCCGACGACATCATGTCGCTGGAGGCGTCGGACGTGCTTGCCAGCCGCGTGTTTATAAAGGGCGTTATCGAGTAATTAGCGACAGGGACTCCTTCGAAGAACGGTTTGGTTCCGTAGCGCCCCGAACGCAGACGTTGATACTGATTTCATCATGGGGTTGTGCCGCTTGTCAGCCAGCGGCGCAACTTCCGCTGCGATTTTTCATTTATCGGGTCTGCGCCATCGTTAGTTGCACCTTATGGCCATCTGGAGCGAGATCACCTGATCAGACGTTTGCAGCGCGCGGACCCGCGCTCCGGAGTACGGGACCAGCCCGAGGGCCACGGAGGTGGCGGTACTAGACTCGAGCGGTGCCAATCCGCGATCATGGCTTCGGCTCGATCTATTGTGATCTAATCGCCGATCGGGAAGCGTGGCAAAGTTTCTGTCGACGCTGGCTGGCGAAGACCTCGCCATCTTCTATTTGTCCAGCGCGATGCGTTCGCTGTACCGCAGCAGGCTGATCGAAATCACCATGATCAGTATAAGGCCACCAAGTACTCCCAATTCCAGCATGGTGGAGTTTGAACAAGGCCTGCGTCTCCGGCGTCCATTTGCCAGGCTGGTTGACTTGCGACGATTCAAGCGTGATCACCAAAACGCGCCGGATCGACGCGATCAGCCCAACGATCAGAAAGGGTTCGCACACCAGCGTGCCTGAGCGGAACGAGACGCGCACGGTATGCAGGATTTCGACGACCATGAGCACGAACAGCAGCCGGTCGATGGTGAGGACAAGAGAAGCTGCGTTGATGTGCTCCTGCACATCGTGCCACAGCGAAACCGCGGCACTGCTAACCCCCAACAAAGCAGTGAGCGCAAGCAATAGGCCCAGAACCAAATAGGCAAAGACTTCAATCTTCAGGAACGCTCGGCTGGCCAGTCTGCCGATACGCGTGACGTCCTTATCCGCAATATCGTCGCCGTCCATGCGCGTTCCGCTTCAGCTCATGCTCGCTTCGATCAATCCGGTAGTCAGTGCAACTTGACGATGGGAGCCGGCCGGGCACCCGGCGCGACCAGACCAAGCAAAGCGCGGCCTCGGCCGTGCAGAGCAGCTTCATGCATTTTATAGAGAGAGCGATACATCAAGCGAGCAAGATAGCCCTCGACGAGAAAACTGCGTCCAATGACCGAACCCATCAGGCTGCCGATCGTGCTGTATTTCCCGAGCGATACCAGCGAACCGAAGTCGCGGTACTGGAATTCTTCCAGCGGTCGGCCGGCCAGCAAATGGCCCAATTGCCTCACCATGAAATCCGACTGCTGATGCGCGGCCTGGGCGCGCGGCGGAACGTTTTGAGGAAAGCCCGGGCGCGGACATGCCGCGCAATCGCCGATCGCAAAGATGCTGTCGTCGAGCGTAGTCTGTAGCGTACGTCGCACCACTAGCTGATTGATGCGGTTGGTTTCCAGCCCTGCGATGTTAGCAAGGAAAGCCGGCGCTTGTACGCCAGCCGACCACACGACCAGTTCGGATGGAATGATTTCTCCATCGGAGAGCTTCACTCCGTCTGCCAAAACCTCGGCGACCCGCGCCTTGGTGCGCACTTCCACGCCCAACTTGACCAGCAGGTCCCTGGTTGAAGCCGAGATTCTTTCCGGCAAGGCCGGCAGCACCCGATCGGCGGCCTCGATCAAAACGATCCGCAGGTCGTGCTCCGGATCGATCCTGTCGAGCCCGTAGGCGATGATGGCGCGTGCGGTGTGATGGAGTTCGGCTGCCAGTTCCGTGCCAGTGGCGCCGGCCCCGATGATGGCGACGTGAAGCTGGCCTGGACGAACCGGTGTAGTCTGACTCTGCGCGCGCACGCAGGCATTGACCAGCCGGCGGTTAAAGCGCGCGGCCTGTTCAGGGGTTTCCAGCGGCACCGCAAATTGCTTGGCGCCGGGCGTCCCGAAATCGTTGGTGACGCTGCCAACGGCGACAACGAGTGTATCGTAGGCAAGATGTAATTCCGGGCTGATCTCGCGGCCCTCGTCATCCACCGTCCGCGCCAGCGTGATCACTTTCGCCGCCCGGTCGAGACCGATCATTTCGCCGTTTCGGTAGTGAAAATGGTGCCAGTGGCCCTGGGCCATATAGTTCAGTTCGTGCTGTGAGCGACGGAGACTGCCGGCTGCGATGGAATGAAGCAGCGGTTTCCAGATGTGCGTACGGCTGCGGTCGACCAGCGTAATCTTCGCCTTCTTGCGGCGGCCGTGGCTATCGCCAAGTTTGGTCGCCAGTTCAAGCCCGGCGGCGCCACCACCGACGATCACGATGTGGCGTCCGTCGCCCAAAGGATTCTGAGATTCGGTGATCGCAGGCATAGGGATTCATAGCACCCCCGATGCAATTTAAAAAATATCGGTTACTAAGGTCACCCATAGAAAAAACTTATGAGTGATGAAAGGTTACGGATCCAGAGGGATCTCCGATATTTCTGAAAAGAGTCATCGCGCAGGACTGTGAGCCTATATACGGAAATTGCAGGCCCAACGCGCATTCCCTGTGCGGGCTTGCAAGATCGAATCTGACCCTTCCCCCTCAAGCTGGATAGGAGGGTTCGATTTCTTCACCCGCTCCGGCGCGTACGCAAAGCAACCAGTGCATCGAATACCAGTCGATCGAAGGTCAGGCCCTCGCGAAGTGCACGTTCGCGAGAGCGAAATGCCCGCTCGGACGGGATGCGGATCTCGTCGATTCCGGGTTGGCGTGGCGTCGCCTTGATACGCTCAATCAGCTGCGTCACCTGCCGGTTGAAAACATCCGGCGTCCCGACGAGATCGGGCCGAAAGGCGATGAACAAGTAGCCGTACTCGCTCTCCTGCTTCGAGCTGGACCCGGCGAGCAATCCCAACGCCTGGATCATCAGCGCCAACCCGAAGCCCTTGTAACCACCGAAGGGGAGCAACGCGCCGCGGCGTGCAAGCGCTGGATCCCTGGTCGGCTCGCCGTCTGGTCCGATTGCCACGCCTTCGGGGAGCAACTCGCCTAGCCGCTCGCGCAGCATCACTTCGGTCATCATGTAGGCAGAGGTTCCGATGTCGAGTACGACGGGTCCGCGCGACGACGGCACCGCAATCGCTAGCGGATTCGTGCCGAGCACCGCCCTGGCACCGCCGAACGGAGCCACCAGCTGCGAGCTGGCCGCGGTGTGGATCGCAATGAGGCCGGCATTGGCAATCATCTCGACATAATAGGCACTACGCCCGCTCATCCAGGCATCGTTCACCGAAATCAATGCAATCCCATGCGCAGCGGCCTTCTTGATCGTGGCCTCCGCCGCGTAAAAGAGCGATAGCATCCCGACATTGTTGCCGCCGTCAAAGGCGAGAGAAACATCAGTCTCGCGCACCACCTTCATGGGCCGGCGCGGCAGCTTGAAGTGTTCGCTCTCCACGATGTTGAGGATCTTGGCCAGGCCCGAATACTCATAGCCGCACAGCGCGGCATCGATGACGTGATCTGCAATGATGCGAGCCTCATCGGCAACAAATCCGATGCCGCGCAGCGCGCTCTCCGCCAGATCGCGTGCGTCCGCGACGCTCAAGTGGATCCGGCCCGGGACCATAACGCCTACCTCCCTTTACCACTGGATACCAAGTTCTTTGCATCTGAACTACGGCAATTTAGACGGTCTAACCAGCGTGTCCGTGGGCGGATAAATGTGGAACGAAAGGAGCGCCTCCGAGTGGGGTGACGGCTTTTGGCGTTAAGCTTCAGGTCGGGACTGGCTGCGGGGCCTGGACGACGCGGACCGTCAAGCCATCGGCCTCGACCTCATGCGCGTTCAGTACCGATGGCCGGATCGCTCGCGTTTTGTTCAGTGTGCAGCAGGGCCGCATTCTGGTCCTTCACGGGTTCATCAAGAAGACCCAAAAGAATCCGCCGGACGATCTCGCCCTTGCCGCCGCAGAAACCGTGAATTTGAAATATGAAGGAGACCAATATGGCGAGGAAGAAGAAAGTGAGCCGTTCCACCGCCAAACTTCCCAACGCTCGATGATTTCCTCGGCGAAGAAGGCAAGCGCGACGAATTCGAGGCCATCGCGGTCAAGGAAGTCATCGCGTGGCCGATCGAGCAGGCGATGAAGAGAAGAACATATCGCGCAACAACCTGGCCCAGCGGATGAAGACCTCACGCAGCCAGATCGGGCGCCTGCTTGACCCAAAGCACGGCAATGTCACGCTGACCACGCTTCGGCGCGCTGCCCGCATGATCGGGCGGTCGCTCCGGCTGGAACTGGTTTGAGAGGAAACGCGGCGCGTGCCCGATTCGAAAACGCAACTTGGCTAGAATAGAGTTTCGATGCCGTCAGGATGCGGCTCCAATAGGTCCGGAACACTCTTCGCAAGAAGCTCGCACGCCGAGTGCCTAGCATTCGCGATGTCGCCTGCCGTGATCGACCGAGGCGCGGGCCTTTATATTTGGGAACTGGGCGTGGGCAGGGAGGGGCGAACGAGACTGAACGCGTACTTTGCCGGCTGCTGAATTTTGTCAATGCGCGACGAAGCAGGGTGTTTCTGGTGCGGTGGCTCGGCGGGGCAATCAAGGTAACGCCGACTACTTGATTTACTGGCGGGCACTTCAAACTGGGCGCTGGGAAATCCGCATTCCCCGATGGTACTCGAACCTGCAACCAGACCGTTATGAGCGGCAGAATATCGATCGGGTTCGTTGATTTTGCTGCGGTTTTGTTTGAGTTCGATCGTGTCTGTTGCGATTTGATGAGGTTGTTTCTGGTGCGAAGCTGGTGCGGCGCTTCCAGCTGTGTCGCACGCGTCGAGCGAGGCGCAGGGCCATCCGTGTTTGGTAGATCCTGCTGACGCTTTTGCTCACGGCGATCGCTGCCGCGCGCTCCTTGGCATGAATCTCAAAGCTGAGTTCACTAAACAAATTGGATTTTCGAAGGGGCCCGTTCGCCCCCGCAGCGTCGGTTCAAGTAATCACTGCAGCGCAGCACGAACTGCGTTTGGGACAAAAAATGACGCTGCCCGTTGACAGCTGCGATGTTTAGTGAAAACCTGTTGCTTAACAATAATACTAAACAACCTTTCCGCGACTTCTTGGAAGGCCGGACTGATCTGCGTGCACGATCACGTGTGAGTGGCAGGGCAGGCGGGCGATCGCCTGCAACAACAGGGAGGTATTGATGATCCGGACGATGCGTGCGGTGGGCGCGACAGCTTTGCTGGTCGCCTCCTGTCTAGCTGGCCCAGCTCCCGCCGAGGCCAAGCAGTTGACCTTGTGTTGGGCGGCGTGGGACCCGGCCAACGCGCTGGTAGAGCTCGGCAAGGACTTCGCCACCAAGACAGGCATTGAGATGAAATACGAGTTCGTCCCGTGGACGAGCTATGCCGATCGCTTCCTCAACGAGCTCAATTCCAAGGGCAAGCTCTGCGACCTCATCATCGGCGACAGTCAGTGGATCGGCGGCGCCGCCGAGAACGGCCACTACGTCAAGCTGAATGATTTCTTCAAGAAGGAAGGAATCACCATGGACGATTTCATGCCGGCCACCGTGGTCGGTTATTCGGAGTGGCCGAAAAATACGCCAAATTACTGGGCCCTGCCGGCGATGGGGGACGCGATCGGCTGGACCTATCGCAAGGACTGGTTCGCGCGGCCCGAGATCCAGGCCGAATTCAAGAAGAAATACAACCGCGACCTCGCTCCGCCCGAGACCTACGACCAGCTCAAGGAGATCGCCGAGTTCTTCCAGGGCCGCGAGATCGACGGCAAGAAGGTCTACGGCGCCTACATCTATACCGAGCGCGGCTCGGAAGGCATTACCATGGGCGTGACGAACGTGCTCTACGACTGGGGCTTCCAGTACGACAACCCGAAGAAGCCCTACGAGATGGACGGCTTTGTCAACTCGGCCGACGCGGTCAAGGCGCTCGAATTCTACAAGTCGCTGTACAAGTGCTGCACCGCGCCCGGCCTCAGCAACGCCTACATGTCGGAGGGCCTCGACGCCTTCAAGTCCGGCCAGGTCGCGATGCAGATGAACTTCTTCGCGTTCTTCCCCGGCCTCTACAAGGATCCGAATGTCGGCGGCGACAAGATCGGCTTCTTCGTCAATCCGAAGCAGAAGTATCACTACACCCAGCTCGGCGGGCAGGGCATCTCGGTGGTCGCCTATTCGCCGAACCGGGATGATGCGCTCGCCTACATCAAATGGTTCGCGCAGCCCGACATTCAGAAGAAGTGGTGGGCGCTCGGCGGCTATTCCTGCCACAAGGCAGTGCTGAACGATCCAAGCTTCCCGAAGAGCGCACCGTTCGCGGCGGACTTCCTGAAGTCGATGGATATCGTGAAGGACTTCTGGGCGGAGCCTGCCTACGCCGAGCTCCTGCTCGACATGCAAAAGCGCGTCCACGACTACGTCGTGGCCGACAAGGGTACGGCGAAGGAAGCGCTCGATCTTCTGGTCAAGGATTGGCAGAAAGTGTTCAAGGAAGAGGGTAAGATCTAGCCCCGGTTACCCTCAAAGGGTCTCCCGACGCGCTTGCCGGGAGACCCTTCCCTGGACCTGTCAGCGATCCGTGAAGAAGAGGATTCCCATGAGCACCCTGGCTGAACGGGAAGACGCCCGGGCGCCGCGCCGATTGACGTTCCGGCTGGGCCACATGTCGGACCGCGCAATCGGCTGGCTGTTCATCACGCCGTCGGTGCTGCTGCTGCTCGCCATCAATATCTTTCCGTTGCTTTGGACCATCCAGCTCTCCTTCACCAACTACCGGGCCAATCGCCCGAACGCGCCGCTCCGCTATATCGGCCTCGACAACTATCGCGACATACTCGGCGATCCCGACGTCTGGCACGCCATGCAGGCAACCGCGCATTTCGTGTTGTGGTCGATCGTGCTCGAAATGTTAATCGGCTTTTCTCTTGCGCTGTTGATCAACCGTCGCTTCCGCGGTCACAGTTTCTGGACCACCATGATCCTGCTGCCGATGATGCTGTCGCCCGCAGTGGTCGGCAATTTCTGGACCTTCCTGCTGCAGCCGCAGATCGGCCTGTTCAACAGCGCGGTGGCGTTTTTCACCGGCGCCGATCCGAGTTCCTTTCAGATGATCGGCGATGTGGCGCTGGCGCCATGGGCCATCATCATGGTCGATGTCTGGATGTGGACGCCTTACGTGATGCTGATCTGCCTCGCCGGCCTGCGCTCGATCCCCGACTACATTTACGAGGCAGCCGAGGTCGACCGCGCTTCGCCCTGGCGCCAGTTCTGGTCGATCACGCTGCCGATGGTGATGCCGTTCCTGATGCTCGCGATCCTGTTTCGGGCCATCGAGAACTTCAAGATGTTCGACATGGTCAACCTGCTCACCTCGGGCGGGCCGGGATCGACCACCGAGGTGGCCTCGATCACTCTCAAGCGCGAGGCGTTCGAGAAATGGCGAACCGGCTATTCGTCCGCTCTCGCGATCATTCTCTTCGTCACGGTATTCGGCGCCGTCAATATCTATGTCCGGGCTCTTGATCGGGTGAAGCAGCGATGAGCATCGTGACCGCACATTCCGTCGCAGAGCCGTCGTCCCGGTCCAAGACGATCGGCGGGATCATCGTGGCGACCTACGCCATCATCTCCATCCTCCCGCTGCTGTGGATCTTCCTCACCGGCTTCAAGACGCCGACGGATTCGATCTCCTATCCGCCGAAAATCTTCTCCGAGCCGTCGGTGGAGGGCTATGTCAATCTGTTCACGACGCGCTCGCGGCAGACGCCGGAGTTTCTGGCGAGCCTGCCGCCGCCGCAGACTTGGTACGAGCGGCTGGTGCGCTCGCGCAATATGGTGATCGCGGGACCGTCGAAAGTCGTACCGCGATTCATCAACTCGATGGTGATCGGGTTTGGCTCGACCTTCCTTGCCGTATGCCTGGGCACGATCGCGGCTTACGCGTTCTCACGCTTCCGCGTGCCGCTTGCCGACGATCTCTTGTTCTTCATCCTGTCGACGCGGATGATGCCGCCGATTGCGGTTGCGATCCCGATCTACCTGATGTTCCGCGACCTCGGACTGACCGATACCAAGCTCGGCATGATCCTGCTCTATACCGCCGTCAACGTATCGCTGGCGGTGTGGCTGCTGAAGGGCTTCATCGATGAGATCCCGCGCGAATATGAGGAATCCGCCATGGTCGACGGCTATTCCCGCCTGCAAGCCTTCTTCAAGGTCGTGTTGCCGCAGGCGACGACCGGGATCGCCGCCACCGCGATCTTCTGCCTGATCTTTGCCTGGAACGAATACGCATTCGCCGTGCTGCTGACTAGCGGCGACGCGCAGACCATGCCGCCCTTCATCCCCTTCATCATCGGAGAAGGCGGTCAGGACTGGCCGGCGGTCGCCGCCGCAACGACGCTGTTCTTCCTGCCGATCCTGCTGTTCACCGTCCTCCTGCGCCGTCATCTCCTCCGCGGCATCACTTTCGGGGCGGTGCGCAAATGAGCAGCCGGGCCGGACACCGCGTATCGCGATTTCCGCTGTGGCTGCGGCGCGGTCCGTGCGAGGCCGTCACGATGGGCCTGATCGGGCTCGGCGTCGTGATGCTGATGCAGCCGTTCTCGCTGATCCTCTACAGCTACTCCTTTGTCACGATCCTCGCGGGCACGCTGGGATTTGTGATCGTCAGCCATTTTCCGGATTAGCGCCATGGCCGAGATCAGGCTCGAGCAGGTCGTCAAGAATTTTGGAACGTTTAGCGCCGTCAAGGGCGTCAGCTTCGCGGTGGATCACGGCTCGTTCTTCGTCGTCCTCGGTCCGTCGGGTTGCGGCAAGACCACGACCTTGCGGATGATGGCCGGGCTGGAGCTGCCGACCGCGGGGCGCATCCTGCTCGACGGCGAGGACGTCACGGCCTTGCCGGCGTCGGCCCGCGATATCGCCTTCGTGTTCCAGCTCTTTGCGCTCTATCCGCACATGAACGTGCGCCAGAACATCGGCTTTCCCTTGCGCTGTCAGAATGTCCCGCGTGGCCAGATCAACCGAAGCGTTGAGGAAGCGGCAAGGCTGCTGCGGATCGACCATCTGCTCGACCGCAGGGTCGGCGGCCTTTCCGGCGGCGACCGGCAGCGCGTCGCGCTCGGTCGCGCTATCGTGCGCCGGCCCAAGGCGTTCCTGATGGACGAGCCGCTCGGAGCCCTTGATTCCGAGTTTCGCCGGCTGATGTGCGGCGAGCTGCGCGAGCTGCACGACCGGATCGATGCCACTTCGATCTACATCACCCATGACCAGCTCGAGGCCATGGCGATGGCGGACCGCATCGCCATCATGAACCACGGCCGCGTCGAGCAGATTGGCACGCCTCAGGATATCTACGATCGACCGCGCACGATGTTCGTGGCGGATTTCATCGGTGCGCCGCCGATGAGCTTTCTCGACGTCCACGCCGCGCTGCGACGCGGCGACCGCGCCGTCACGATCGATGGGGCTTCGATCGAGATGCCGGAATTGCTCGAGGATCGCCTGGAGGGGAAATTCGCGCTCGGGGTGCGACCCGAAAACGTGTCTTTTGCCGACAGCTCGCGGCTTCGCGGCCAGGTGATCGGAGCCGAATATCTCGGCACCACGCAGATCGTCACGGTGACCACGGCGAATGGTCGGGTGAAAGCGCGCCTGCCGTCGGGCAAAGCGGTTCAGGTGGGCGAGACGGTCGGGCTGAAGCTGCGGCCGGACCGGCTCTCGCTGTTTGACGCGACCAGCGGCGAGGCGTTGTCCTCGGCGCTGGAAGCGGGAGGACGCCATGGCTGATATCTCGCTCATCGACGTCAGCAAGCGCTTCGGCGCGGTCGAGGCGGTGCGGGATCTCTCACTCTCCATTGCCGATGGCGAGTTCGTCGTGCTGCTCGGGCCGACCGGCGCCGGCAAGACCACGACCTTGCGGCTGATCGCGGGCCTGGAGCAACCCGATCATGGCAGCGTGGCGATTCGCGGAAGGGATGTCACCAGGGACGTACCGGCCGAGCGCGACGTCGCCTTCGTGTTCCAACAGTACTCGCTGTATCCGCATCTGACTGTCTACGACAATCTGGCCTTTCCGCTACGTTCGCCGGCGCGGCGCATGGATGCCGCCCTCATCCGCCGCCGCGTCTTGCACGTGGCGGAGCTGCTGCATATCGAGCAGAAGCTCGCCAATCGCGCCACCGCGCTGTCCGGCGGCGAAATGCAGCGGGTGGCGATCGGCCGTGCGCTGGTGCGCGAACCCGCCGTCTATCTGATGGATGAGCCACTTTCCTCGCTCGACGCAAAGCTCCGCGCCGAACTGCGCCTCGAGCTCAAGCGCATCCAGCGCGAGCTCGGTACCACCATCCTCTATGTCACTCATGATCAGATCGAGGCCATGACCATGGCCGATCGCATCGGTGTGATGAGCGAGGGGGCCCTGGTTCAGCTCGGCACGCCTCGCGAGATCTATGAGCGGCCGAACAACGCCTATGTGGCGAGCCGGCTCGGCACGCCGGCGATCAACCTCATCCCGGCGGAACTGCTCGCGAGCCAATCGCCGCCTGCGGAGGCGCGAACAGTGGGATTGCGTACCGAGCACATCCGGATCTCTTCGACGGATCGGGCCAGGCCCCACGCGCGGGTGCATTGGGTCGAGCATCTCGGCGACCAGAACCATGTCCATCTCAGGCTCGGCACCCATTCGCTTGTCACCCTGGCCGATCCCGACCAGGAGCTGAAGGCGGGAGACGAGGTCTCGCTCGAATTCATGGAGCCGCTCTATTTCGATCGATCCGGTAATCGTATAGCTACCGACAGGGTACTGGCATGATGATCGATCGTGAAACACGCAAACGTCTGATTGTTGCCGTGGCGAGCCGCGTCATCGCCAACGCGGAAGAATTGACCGATCTCGACCGCGCCATTGGCGACGGCGATCACGGTACCAATATGCGCCGCGGCTTTGAGGCGGTGCTGGCGGCGGCCGACGAGCTTTCCGATAAAGGCTTTGGCGAATCGCTGAAGGGCGTTGGAACCATGCTGGTCATGAAAGTGGGCGGCGCGTCGGGCCCTCTTTACGGCACGCTGTTCCTGTCGCTAGGCAAGTCGCTCGCCGACGATGTCACCCACGAGCAAGTCGCGGATGCGTTTGCCGCGGCGGTCGACGCGGTCAAGGCGCGCGGCAAGTCGGAGGCCGGACAGAAGACCATGCTGGACGTTTTCCTTCCCGTGCTTGAGGTGGTGCGCGAGGGCGGCAACGGGATGGCGGCGCGGCTGCGAGCCACAGCGAGGCTGGCCGCGGAGAACACGATCCCGATGAAGGCGATCCGCGGACGAGCGTCGTTCCTCGGCGAGCGCAGCATCGGACATATGGACCCTGGCGCGCGATCCTGCGAATTGATCGTCGACGCCGTCGCAGACGTCATGGAAGGTTGTGCATGAACGACAATGTAGGAATAGTCATTGTGTCCCACTCCGCGGACGTGGCCCGCGGGACGGCGATGATGGTCGAGCAGATGGTCGGCCGCGAAGTCCCGCTCGGCTGGTGCGGGGGAGATCCGGATGGCGGCCTCGGCACCAATGTCGAAGCGATCATGGCTGCGATCGACAAGGCCTGGTCGGACAAAGGCGTCGCCATTCTCGTCGACCTCGGAGGAGCTGAAACCAACAGCGAGATGGCGATCGAGATGTTGCCGGAAGCGCGGCGCAGCCGGGTCGTGGTCTGCAATGCGCCTGTTGTCGAGGGCGCGGTCATGGCGGCGACCGAAGCGGCATCGGGAGCAACGCTGGACGCCGTGCGGCGCACGGCCGAAGAGCTCACGCCGGCATGATGCGAGACTCAGCGGCATGAAAAAACTTCGAGCATCGGTTCTCATGCGACATGAGGTGGGCCTGCACGCCCGGCCTTCGGTCAAGCTCACCAAGCTTGCCAAGGCATTCGAATCGAAGATCGATCTCGGCCTCTCGCCGGATGGCCCCTGGATAGACGCCAAGAGCATCGTCAAGGTGATGGCGACGAAGGCGCCCAAGGATTCGACCATCTATTTTCGTGCCGAGGGCGCGGATGCGAAGGCCGCGCTGGATGCGCTGGTGATGCTGGTCGATGGAGATTTCCAGGATGGACCATAGGATGCAGCGGGCCGCCTATCGCGTCGAGGGACGATCCGCCGCCCCGGGAATCGCGCTGGGACCGCTTCTGCGCCTGGTCGCTGCGAAGCCTGCAATGCCCCACTCCCGCTCCGCGGCCGGAGAACGGCAGGCGCTTGCCGATGCGCTTGAGGCATCGCGGCTCGATCTCGTCGGCCTCGCCGGCAAGGTGGGGGATGAAGATGCCGAAGCCATTCTCGCGTTCCAGATCGCGCTGCTCGAAGACGAGAACCTGGCCGCGCCCGCCTTTGCGCTCATGGCCGATGGCGAGGTCGCTGGCAAGGCCTGGGTCGCCGCGATCGATCCTGAAATCGCCAGCTACGAGCAGGCCGAGGACGCCTATTTTCGCGCCCGTGCCGGCGATCTGCGCGACCTACGCGACCGTGTGCTGCGGCGCCTCGCGGGCGAAGCCGATCAGACCGTGCCGCCGGGCGTGATCGTTGCCGCCGAGGATATGCCGCCGTCGGTGTTTCTTGCCACCGACTGGCGCGAAGGCGGTCTCGTCGTGCGCCGGGGCAGCCCTTCCAGCCATGTCGCCATCCTCGCGCGCTCGCGCGGTGTGCCGATGGTTGTCGGCGTTGATATCGATCGCCTCGAGAACGGGGCTGATGCCGTGCTGGACGCTGACGCCGGCGCCCTGATTATCGATCCCGATCCGAAGCTGCGTGCCGATTATGGTCGGCGCCTCGCCGAACAGTCGCAGGCTCGCGAAGTGGCGGCCGCATTCAGCGGTCCCGCTCTCACTGCAAGCGGCGAGCCGGTCCAGCTCATGATCAATGTGACCGGGCTCGCCGAGCTCAGGGATATCGATCCGTCGAAGGTCGACGGCATCGGGCTGATGCGAACCGAGTTTCTGTTTCAGGGACGCCAAAAGCTTCCGGGCGAGGAGGAGCAATACCAGATCTACCGGCAGATGGCCGAATGGGCCGCCGGCCGACCTGTGACCATTCGCACGCTCGATGCCGGCGGTGACAAGCCGATTGCGGGCTTGACGATGCCGGGAGATCTCAATCCATTTCTCGGCGTGCGCGGCGTGCGGCTGTCGCTCAGGCGGCTCGATGTGTTCCGCCTGCAGTTGCGGGCGCTGGCGCGGGCGGCGGTGGGAGGAAACCTGAAGGTGATGATCCCGATGGTCACCGTCCCCGAGGAGCTCGATCGTTGCCGTGTTCTGTTTCAGGATGCGATTGATGCGCTACGCGGCGAGGGCCACGAGGCTGCGATGCCGCCGCTCGGCATGATGGTCGAGGTGCCAGCGGCGGCGCTCGCGGTCGAGGATTTCAACGCCGACTTCTATTCGATCGGGAGCAACGACCTGATTCAATATGTGATGGCGGCAAGCCGCGACGAGCCGCAGCTCGCCGATCTCGCGCATCCCTCCCGGGCGGTGTTTAACCTGATCGGACATGTCGTGGCCCACGCCAGGAAAAGCGGCCGCGAAGCGAGTCTGTGCGGCGACCTCGCGGGTGACCCGCAACAGGTCGCCTCCTTGCTCGATCAGGGCTTGCGCAGCTTTTCGGTCGCACCCGGCGCGCTCGGGCCCGTGCGGGCCGCGATCGCCCGCTATTCCGGCAAGGCCGTATGAGTACGCAGGCCACTCCAGAAAATGCGCAGGAGCTGATCGCGGCCTACAAGGCCATCCTGCGCGACATCCTCGATCGGCGGCCGTCGGGCATGAGGCAACGCCTGGCCGAAGCGCTCGGCAAGAACCGCAGCTTCATTACCCAGATCGCCAACCCGGCCTATCAGACGCCGATCCCAGCGCAGCACGTCCACGCGATCATCCAGGTCTGCCATTTCTCGGCGCAGGAAAAAGAGCGGTTTATCGCCGCCTATCATCGGGCGCATCCACGGCGGCTATTGCTCCTGAAGGAGCGCGAGCGCAGCCGGCGGCTGACGCTGATGCTGCCCGATCTCGGCAGCGAACGGAAAAATCACAAGCTCGACACGCTGCTGAGCGAATTCGCCGAGAAAGTCGCAAGGCTGATCGAGGACACCTGAACGATAAACGGGGAGGAAAGGATGAAAAAGCTCATCAACGCTGTCGACGACGTGGTGAATGAAAGTCTCGCGGGCTTCTGCGCGGCGCATTCCGACATCGTCCGTCAGGGCGAGGCCGCGCCCTTCGTGCTGCGCCGTCGCCTCAAGCAAGGCAAGGTCGCGCTGGTGTCCGGCGGCGGCTCGGGCCACGAGCCGTTGCATGGCGGATTCGTCGGATTGGGCATGCTGGACGCCGCCGTTCCCGGACAGGTCTTCACCTCGCCGACGCCCGATCTCATTCTCGCCGCGGCTGAGGCCGCCGACACCGGCGGCGGCGTGCTGTTCATCGTCAAGAACTACGAGGGGGACGTCATGAATTTCGACATGGCGCGGGAAATGTCCGGCAAGACCGCCGCGACTGTCATCACCGATGACGACGTCGCGGTGGAGAAGTCGACCTGGTCGACCGGGCGTCGCGGGGTCGCGGGCACGCTGATCGTGGAGAAGATCGTTGGCGCCGCCGCGGAGGAAGGGCGAAAGCTGGATGAGCTGAAAGCGCTTGGGGATCGCGTCAACGCGGCGACGCGCTCGATGGGGATTGCGCTGACGAGCTGCACGGTCCCGGCCGCGGGAAAACCGACCTTCGATCTGGGCGAGGACGAGATGGAAGTCGGCGTCGGCATTCATGGCGAGCCCGGACGGCGCCGCGTCAAGCTCCGGCCGGCCAAGGAGATCGCCACTGAGATGGTCGGCGCCATCACCAGCGATTTCGGCGCGCGCGCCAAGGGAGATATGATCCTCTTGATCAACGGTTTTGGCGGAACGCCGTCATCCGAGCTCTACCTCATGTACAACGACGTCCGCAAAGGCGTCGAAGCCGCCGGCTGCACCGTCGCGCGGTCACTGGTCGGCAATTTCGTCACCTCGCTCGACATGGCCGGCTGTTCGGTGACCCTATCGCTGCTTGATGACGAGATGGAGCACCTCTGGGACGCGCCGGTCCACACCGCGGCGCTGCGCTGGGGTGTGTAGCTTCAGCCTTTACGTGCGACGATCCCGCCGAACCTGCGATCGCAGCTCGGACCTATTGGCTCAGCGCGAACAGCGGGCTTGGTCTGCTGCTGCAGAAGGCGTGGCGGCTCCGACATGGCGGTGCATTTCTGGCGGTCTCCTGAGCGGCAAAATCGGATCCAGCAAGCAGCGACGGTTACCGATTTCAGAGCTAGCTTGCGCGGCGAGGTCATCGAACCTCAGGATCATGGCTATAGCGAAGCTCGCGCGCTCTACAACGGCATGATCGAAAAGCGCCGGCGTCCATCTTGGGAGTATGGCTCGCCCGTCGGCGTTGAGGTGGTGGACGGATCATCGCCCGATGCGCCCGGTTCTTCTTGATCCAGTGCTCCTACCGGCCCGCAACGTGAAACTCCCGTCGGGTCAGCCGACGGGAGCCAACAAAGAGGCGGGAGCTGGCATAAAGTATAGGCGCGTATGCCAGCACCCACAGTCCAATCGAACTCCGGAAATTTGCTGGCGACAATGCGAAATAATACCGTCCTGCCGCAACTTGGGGACTTATCCCAAAGGAGGGCCAACGCTTGATCGTTAGGTCTGCAATATAGTCCCTTGCGGTCGCGGCGACTAGCGAGATCGTCCCTAGACCGGCGCACCGCATCTCCGCCTTGGTGCCATCGCCCGGTTTCTAGACTTGGGGCAATTCCGCGATTTCAAGTCCGTCGCCGAGGCGGGACATAAAACCTGGGGTAAATGGCCACGCACGTCGGGCCTGGGAAACCGTCAAACCGGGGTCCTTTCGAATGAGCTGTCGCCCCATCCGGCGAGCTTCTGCCCGCGCTCCCGTCAAGGCAACCGCCGCTACTGCAATTCTTTGGGCCCAATGAGATTCCGGGTACGCGTCTACACCACCCTTGATCCACTTTGCCGCCCGATCATACCGCTCGGCGGCAAAGTGAGCGCAGCCCATTCCGATGCAGGTGATGTGGCGCAGCGGCTCAAACGGCATCAGATGAAGCGCGATTCTCAGCTCGCGAATAGCACCGTCGCCATCGCCGAAATAGGCCGACATCCAGCCGCGGCGAATCCATGCATATGCCAACCACGGATCAAGTGCGAGCGCCCGCTCAAGCCGCCGGTCGGCTTCTTCCAGTCGATGCAGCAGCACGAGCGTGCCGCTGCTCAGCGTCAGGGTCAGGGCATCGTCCGGAGCGAGATCGTGCGCCTGTTGCGCTAGACGGAATGCTTGTTCACGATCCGCGTCCGGGGTCGAACTGAAATTGTGGGCCGTACGCTGCGCCCAACACCAGCCGGCAACCGCCTTGGGCAATCCATAATCGGGGGCCAACTCCTGGGGACGGCACAACTCTTCGAGCGCGGCATTGCATTGCTGGCGTTCGACAGCAAAGGCGTACGGCAGCGCGGCCAACGTCAGCCGAATTGCCTCGTCGAAATCTTGGTCAAAGCGCTGCGGCGATGAATTCCTCGCGCGTTGCACGGTCGCCGACGGAAGCTCACCGAAGGCCTTGCGATACTCAGCCGCGAAACGTCCAAGCTGTGTGAAACCGGCGCTGAGCGCTACCGTGGTAACTGTCGCGTCCGCTCCCCGCCGAACGAATTGCTGCCGCGCCCGGGCGAGCCGCATTCGGCGCACCCATCCAATTGGCGTAGTACCTAGGAACGTCTTGAAATGTGTCTCCAGTGTTCGTGGGCGAACACCGGCAATCTGCGCAAGGATGTCGAGTCGGACAGGTTCGGACAGATGGTTGCGAAGCCAACCGATGGCGCGCACCAGGTCAACCGGCAATGGCCCGGAGAACTCCATGGCACCTGTGGAGTCGTGCGCAGGATCGTCGCCAGTGATCGGACCAGATTTCGACATCGCAGATGCACCGAAGAGCCCAACCCTGGGATAGGATAGTCCTTTTTGGCGAAATTTGAAGATCGGAGCGGAAACTGAATAGCCGAGCTGCCGGCAGCGCGACTAACTGTTGCGCTCGCCCCGACCGGCGCAACACTTACAAAAGCAAGAGACGTGCAGATGTTCTTCCGTGCACCCGGTTCCAGACGCACATTTCACCTATCGCTTGCCGCAATATTGTTGGCGGCGCCCGCATGGTCACCCGCCTCGGCGCAGCAGTTTGAAGTCAAGCCGATAGCCGAGAGGAAAATCCCGCAATTGCCGCCCGGACCGTTGTTCTGGCACATCGATACCTTCCCCACACTGGCCCAGGCGCAAGCTGCGGCGGGGCCGTCTGCCCTCGCCGCAGAAGCCGCAGGCAAGGACTGGCTATTCACGCTCGGTCCAAAGGGTGCGTCATCGTCGGGGGGCACCGAGGTTGCCGAAATTGGACCCGTGCCGCCCATCTCGGCGACCGAATATTTGCTGCGTGTCAATATCACCGGCGGACCGCCAGGGGTTAAGACACCGGTCCACACCCATCCAGGGTCCGAAAGTTTCTACGTGCTGACAGGCGAGCTGAGCCAGCAGACGCCACACGGCCTGAACCATATCCCGGCAGGTCAATTCATGGCTGGACATGGACCCGGCATGCCCATGCGAGTCTCCAGCAGCGGGACTAGTGATCTGACCGCTCTCGTCATGTTTGTCACAGATGCCACGAAACCCTTTTCCTCGCCGGCCACAATGCCGTGACGCGGGCGAGAGCGTCGCCTTTTGGTCATCAGAACATCTTGTTGGAGTCAGCGAGCGAGGCATGCCATGAGGCGTTTGAGCGAGATTACCCTGACTCTCCTGGTGTGCCTGGGGACCAATGCTTCCGGCACGGCTGCCCCAACAGCCAAGGACCTCGTGGGTACCTGGAATCTCGTGTCAGATGTCAACACCTCTGCAGACGGTCGCAAGGTCGAGCCGTTTGGTCCGTCTCCCAGGGGGATCGCGATATTCGACAGCGATGGTCATTTCGCTATTGTCGTCTCTCGTCCCGATCTTCCGAAATTCGCGTCCAACAATCGGATGCAGGGCACGCCTGAAGAAAACAAGGCAATCGTGCAGGGAAGCATCGGCTTCTTCGGCACCTACGCCGTGGCGGACGGCGCGGTCATTCAGCACGTCGAAGGCGCAACCTGGCCGAGTTGGGTCGGTACCGACCAGAAACGGACGATCACCTCCTTTGTGAGCGACGAACAAACGTGGACGACCATCGCATCCTTCGGCGGCACAAGCGAACTTCGATGGCGGCGTGCGAAACAAGCACCCGCTTGCTTCTTTTGAAGAGAGGCCCGGGCGGTCGGCGATAGTAATCGCGGTCTCATCGTATGCTGGTGAGTCCGCAATAGGCCGCCTGAAACGAGCGCGGACCATTTGTTTGGCAGGGGAACCTGAAAACTCGGCTCGATCACGCCGGAGGAATTGCCATGGCGGCTGCTGTGCTTCGCATGCGAACTTGCGTTATCGTATTGGTCTGGCTCCTAACCACGATCCCCTTCGCTTGCGCCGCGGGCCAGACGATCACCCTAAGGCTCGGCGCTCCGACGGCACTTGCGCTTGAAAGACCTTTCAAGACGGTGCTGATCGGCGATCCGAATATCGTCGATGTTCATACGCTCAACGATCGCAGGATCGCATTGGAACCCTTGAACCTCGGAACAACAAATCTCATTTTCGTTGACGACAGCAGCATTGCGATCACTAACTTAAGGATAGTAGTCTTAGGTCCAGGCGATATTTAAATGGTGTTTATCGTTCAACGACCCTGCGGGTTGTTCACGAAGGGACTGGTCCCAGCGGGCGCATTCGATTGCAATCTCCCGCGAGACGGTCGGGAATCATCCAGCGATTCTTTTAGCGAGTGGCCGCCTTCGATGTAGTCGATAGGGACTGCACGGGAGCGCGCGTTCCGACAAAACACCGGCGTGCAATCCGGGATACCTGGGTCAAAGTGGACCGCGGTGACGTCCTTCACCCGCATTGCCTCGTCGGAGACGCGAGCAGTCTTAAAGAATGGCGTACCCGACACGATTCGAACGCGTGGCCTTCGCCACGCCTGTCCATCGGCAGGAGTAACCTCCCGTTGTGGATCAGGTCACCAACACCTTTTCACTGATGCGGGGCGCTTGTGTGCTCACTTGCCGCAAATAGTCGTGCACGACCATGCCGAGTCCGAGGGTGAGGTCGGCACGGATGTGGATTGCCGACACGATCTCGAGAACCGGCAAATCGGCGACGGGCGCCAGAGCATGAGGCGTCAGCGATAACGCAGCCGGACCGGTCCAGGCGCCCTTCAAAAGGATATCCTGCAGGTGATACTCGACCAGCTCGCAGATGCGCGGCGTGCCGTCGACATGCGGGATAATCTTGAGCAGAAAGTTTGGAGCTGCAAGCGAAGCTATGACCTGCGCCAGATCGACTTCGCGGTGTTTGTATCCCATCGTGCCGGTCGCGACCCGAAGCGGCCCGTAATCCAGTGTTCCGACGAGCGTATCGATTTCGGTTCGCAGAGTGGGTTGTGCCAGCTTTTTGGGAAAGCCCCAGAGTTCACGCCCGCCGGCGATCGGCCCGTCGTCATTGAGGAACATGCAGTGGGTGTAACTACCTTTGCGGCCGCGGAAAGAAATCGGGATGACCTGACCGCTCTCGGTGTAGTTACCAAAGCCATTGGAATCCGGCATGCGGATGAATTCATATTTGACGAGAGCTTCGCGCTCATCCAGTTCAAGCGGTGCCGGCACGACCGCACGCAGCTTCGCCGGATCGGTCCGATATGTGATGATCAGATATTCGCGGTCGACGAACCGATACGGACCCGGCGGGTATGACGGGTTCGTAAGCGGCATTGCGAAGGCCCGCTCCAGTACTTCTTGCTCACGCATCTTCAAATCCTCGCAGTGTCCATATGTCCAGTGATTGCTACTCGCGGCCATCCCGTTCAAGGTCGAACGTAAACACTCCATCCAGGCTCGTGGGGCGAGCCAGAACTTCGGGATGACGCAGCGTGCGGACTGCATCGTGGTAACCCGCACGCCAATGATCCTGCATTGATTGACGGGAAAATTCGTAGTCCTTGGAATGACCTTCGTAGTTCCTCGCCCGGTAGATCAAATGGACGATATTGTAGACCTTATCGCTGGCGACCGATTTCAGGATCTTCAAGTCCTCATTCTCCTCAAGGCCGCCTGGAAGCCTGCGCAGCAGCTCCGAAAGGGCACGCTGAACGCGGTGAACGTTCTTGAATTGGCCGGTGCTTGCGCGCGTGCGGCTTGAAAACTGGATCTCCTTGTGCCGCGTAGTGACTTCCGCAAGGTTGCGCGGAAGCGCGCCTTGCGCACTCCAGAGATCGACCTGGAATGCGAGCATGTCCTGCCGTCTGGGATCGCTCTCAATCACCCACTGCAATGGCGTGTTGGATACAAGGCCGCCATCCCAGTAATGCTCGCCGTCGATCTCGACCGCCGGAAATCCTGGCGGCAGCGCGCCGCTCGCCATAACATGCTCTGGCCCGATCCTATGTGTGCTGGTGTCGAAATAGACGAAGTTTCCGGTCCTGACATTAACCGCGCCCGCGCTGAAGCGCGTGATGCCGGCATTGAGGCGATCGAAATCGACCAGGCGCTCCAACGTGTGCCTGAGATGCTTGGTGTCGTAGAAGCTGGTCGCGCCTAGCGAGCCAGCCGCTTGCAGCCATGGCGTCACCGGTCGCGCAGCGAAGAATCCGGCGGCGCCGAATGCGGCAACCATATTGGCGCTCATTTGGTTCAGGAGATTGCGTGCATGGTCGCTTCGGGCGAAATCGGCGAATGGATTGCCTGACCAATCCCATGGCGTGCTCGAAGTCACCTGCATCCAAAACTCGCGCAGGCGATCGACACGGGAATTGGGTGGGTTGCCGGCGATGATGGCGGCGTTAATCGCACCGATCGATATGCCGGCGATCCAGTTGGGATGGATATCAGCCTCCGCCAGTGCTTCGTAGACGCCACCCTGATATGCGCCGAGCGCACCGCCGCCTTGCAAGAGCAAGGCAACGCACTCGAAGGGGATCGGTCGTTCCGCCGTCGTGAGGTGTGACCTAGGTTGAAAGTTCATGACGAATCCTTTTTTGTTGTTCGAATCTCCCGGCGCCGGGAGCGCTGCCCGGTGCGGCCAGCAGAAGCATGAATGGGAAGACTCTGGCGCTGATCCAAGCGACGGGTCGTCACCTGCGCGCAAGTTGCCGGAAGCGCTGTGCCAATAGGCGCGTGAGACGCCGCTTTGCGTCCGGTGCGCGAGCATCAGGTGTTTGATGCACCACAGTTGAGCGCTGGTCGGTGGTTGTCTCTCGGACGCTTTCGTGCGCGCCGAGGCCAAAAAGCAATCTCAAGCCAGAGTTTCCTAAAACCAGGCCGACCCACGCCAGGTTCAATGCCATGGCGAGATGGATGCCTGAGATCGCTAGCGCTGGGCCCGAGTCTGGCCATTCGCGCAGGAATGAGGGTGTTGACATCGTTCATTTCTCCGTTTAACAAACTATACCGTATAGTTTAATTTAGTCGCGACCCGGCAGGTTTGTCAAGGGAAGGGGGTTCGCAAGCCCGTGATCAGCCTGTGAGAGCGCGGCAATGCAGCTGGAATCGGACTTCTTTCGCAGCCCGTTTTGCTCGGGTTCGAGAAGCGACACCAACCTAAAGGAGTGATCTGAGATGAGTTCGAAATCCAACGTTCACCGCACGGCGGCAGCCTTGTTCTGCTCAAAAACCGCTCTTGCCCGGGATGATCGCGGGACCCCGGACCAGCGCGCTGCGAGTGCGCCCGAAGCCTTCAGGCTCTACGCGAGCTTCAATCCCGACCCCACCAGGGTCGAGCGGTGCCTGAGGCAGAACAAGACTGATCTGACGGACACGTGCCGAGCGGTGTTCGAGCAAGGCACCCACCCGGTGGCCAACAGAATAGTGAATCAGCGGCTTTAGCTGCGAGCCCGTATTCAAGGAGATATCGAAATGGATATGTTCTACATTCCCGCGCTTGCATCGTTTTCGGGATCGGCTTCCGGAACACTGGCATCGATTGTCGCCGGCTGGGTGACCCAGCGTCGCAAGGACCGCGTCCGTAACACGTTACGAGCCACGTCCCAGCGCGAAGAGCTCTACAGGAACTTCATCGAGGAAGCATCGCGGCTGTATGCCGATGCACTTGTCCACGACAAGTCCGAGGTTTCGAAACTCGTCGACCTCTATGCTCTCATCGCGCGTATGAAAATTCTTTCGAGCGATGGCGTTATTGAAGCAGCCGAGAAGGCGGGGCGGTTGATCCTCCACACCTATCTTTCCCCGAACCGCACATTCGTTGACCTGCCCGAACTGATCAACGAGATGGATCCCTTGCGCGATTTCAGCGAGGCCTGTCGCCGCGAATTGCAATCGATTGCGGCGCGCTGAGGCTTCCGACCATGCCGTTGTTTCATTATTTTGGTTGGGTCGCTGGCTTCCTTCTCGCAGCTCTTTTTGCTGCAAATTGGTGCTGCTCCGCACCGGTCGAGCCCGCGCCAGGTTCTGACGTTCCGCTCAATCAAAAGATCTACATCCGGATCCATACCGATCATAAATGGCCCGAGCGCGTGGTGTTTGACACCACCCGTTCGAGGTTGGTGCCCGAAGCGACGGTCCCGGAGATGAAGATTGAGCCGAGCGGTGCTTTCGCCCAGGCGGAGCACGAACCTTTCGACGCGTTCGCCGAGATGGCGCCTCGCCCAATCAGGCCGTGTTTTCGGCCGCCGTGCCCAGCCGGCCAAACTGCGGAGCAGGGAGTCTCCCCAACCGAGAAAAGGACGCTAGTTCAAGGTCACGCTCGCTCTTCGATCGCGGCACGCAAGAGTCTCACTTTCCCCAATCCGCCTCACAAGCCGCAAGGAAGAAGCTGACCCGTTCCCGCACGAAGACCGGCAATTCGCTTCGTAGCTCTTTCGCGCCTTCTCCCATAAGGGCCCTCATCATCATGGGAAGTAGGATAAGGTCCATGAAAATCTGCGCTGTGGAGAGGCTTCGTTTGGGTCCAAAGGGTCCCTTGGAGCCGCGCGAAAGCGTGTGGGTGGCATCGCTCAAGACGTGGGAAACCGCAGCCGCAGCACGGTCCCGCCCGTGTTCATGGACGTGGCGACTCAGCTTCGGGAACCTGTCTGCCTCAGCAATCGTCGCTCGGGTGATGCCGATCGTCTCATCTATAAATCGATCCACGATTTCGGTGCCGAGACTCGCGAGCCTTTCCTGCGCCGTGCGTCCTCTGGCCTCAAAACCCTCAAAATTCGTCAATCCGTCGAGGACGCGGGCCACGACTGCCTCGAACAGAGCCTCCTTTCCGTCGAAGTGAGCATAGATTGTCGGCTTGCTTGCCGGCGCCGCCTCGGCGATCTCATCCAGACTCGCGCTTTGATAACCTCGTTTGAGGAAGACCCTCTGTGCAGCATCGAGGATGCGCGCTTTCACATCGCCCGCCAGGTCTTTTGGCGGTCTTCCGGGACGCGGCCGTTTAAAATCATGGCCCTTGGTCGCCATCTTTCACCCCTGTAATCACAATGCTGCGAGCGCCCAAGGCTCGCCACTGGTCGTGGCTTGACACGTTCTCGATCAAAGTGCAACTAAAATAAACTATACGGTATAGTTTAAATCAATCAGGAGACCTCTGTGCCCCATTCCCTACCCCTTCCGGCCACACTGGAGGGACGAACCCTTCTGGACGAGCTGAATCACCGCATTAAGAACGAGCTCGCCTCGGTCATCAACCTTGTCTCCTTCAAGGCCATCTGGACGGACAACGTCGATGCCAAGGAAGAGCTGAGCAATGTCGTCGACCTGCTTCACCAGCATGTCGAGGTCCACAGTATTCTGACAATGCCGGATCGCGACGTGTTCGTGGACGCCGGCGAACAGCTTCGCAAGCTTGGCTTGGCAATGAGCCGATGCAAGCTGGATCGTATGAACATCCACCTCCTGTTGTCGGTCGACACGGTGCCGCTGGAAGCAGAACGGTGCTGGCGCGTGGCGCTTGCCGTCTACGAACTGGTGACAAACGCTGTCCGGCATGCCTGCTTCAACGGCCGCGAGGGCGAGATCAAAATAAAGCTGATGCGCGCCGGCTCCTGGGTGAACTGTCGCGTGACCGATAGCGGCACCGGCCTCGGAAGGATCAAGCCTGGTCGTGGCCTGCGGATCGTCGGCGATCTCGCGAAAAGCCTTGGCGGCCGGATCGATCACACCTTCGGCAGGGCATGGACATCGTTCGCTCTGGACTTCCCTCTGACGCAGCGCGAGCAGCACGCCAACCGCGCAGTCGTCGCCCGCCGTCCGAGAACTCGTCGTCGGTTAGGAACGATGCCTCAGGCGCTCTCCGTGTCAGCCGCAGGCGAGCCGGCGAATTCCGTTGCCATCCGGCCATACCTCTAGATCGAAGGAGACACACAATGTCACGAAAGACTCTTCTCACGCTGTCCGCGGGCGTTATGCTCGGCGCCGCCGTGGCCGCGCCCAATGCGGCGTTTGCGCAGTTCGGACCTCCCCCGGGTCCGCCGCCTGCCCTCGCGGGTCCTCCTCCGGGCCTCGGTGCCGGCGGTCCTCCTCCGGGTCTCGGCGCCGCCGGCGGACCTGTCGCTGGCCTTCCGCCCCGTGGCCCGGTGGGCGCGCCTCCGCGCGATCTTGCTGGTGGTCCGGCTCGTCTCGATGGTGCTGGCGGATTACATGGTCTCGACCGCGGCGGCCAGGCCAGTTTTCGCGGTGTGGAGGGTCACGCCGCGGCCTACAGCGCCAACAGCTACACGCGCAACAGCTACACTATCTATGGCAATAACTACGGCCGTGGCTATGCGGCGGCTGCCGCGTACGCCTATGGCACCTCCTACGCCGCCTCACACGATGGCTGCTACGACGTCTCCACATACGGGCGGCGCGGCACCAGGCGTGTTCTGGTCTGTGACCGAGAGTAGTGAAGCTGATCGCCCGTTGGCGCCCTGGTCTCCCGCCGGGGCGCCTGCTTTCTTGGCGGGCCGCATGCCGACGAGGGCGCGATTTCGGGCTTGACGCGTCAATAAATAAACTATACGGTATAGTTTAATTACAGGAGACCGTTGTGGACCGTTCCATTCCCTACTTGCCCGCGTCGTCTATTCCACGCCCCATCAGGGCTGCGCTCGCGCTGGCGCTTCTGACAGCCCCCTTGACTGCCTGCAATGACCACTCCGCCGCTTCCACCGAACGGGCCGCGCTGGTTCGCACGGAGCTTGTGCAGCCGCGTGATGGTCAAAGCTCCCTCACTCTCACTGGCGAGGTGCAGGCCCGCTTCCGCGCGGACCTTTCGTTCCGCGTGAGCGGACGCGTGCTCGCGCGCCTGGTGGATGTCGGGACCCACGTCAACGCCGGCGAACTCCTTGCCCGGCTCGATCCGGCCGAGCAGCAGGCCGATGTTGACGCCGCGACCGCAGGGGTGGCCGCAGCGGAGGCACAACTGCGCGTGGCGCAAGCAACTTTCGACCGGCAGAGTTATCTGCTCTCAAGCGGCTTCACCACCCGAGTGGCTTACGATCAGGCGCAGGAAGAACTTCGAAGTGCACAAAGCACGCTTGAATCGGCAAAGGCCGAACTCGGAAGGACCCGCGAAGCGCTTGGCGATACCCAATTGCGCGCCCGGGCGGCGGGTGTGATTACCGCCCGAAGCCTCGAGGTCGGGCAAGTCGTGCAGGCAGCTCAATCGGTTTTCACGCTGGCACAAGATGGCGAACGCGACGCTGTCTTTGAAGTCCCTGAATCAATGTTCTTTGGCGACGTTGAGCACGGCCGCGTGTCGTTGACGCTCGTCTCGGATTCCGACGTCACTGCCGCAGGCTACGTCAGGGAAATATCGCCTGCCGTCGATCCCAAGACCTCTACGGTTCGCGTGAAAGTCGCGATCGAGAATCCGCCTGCTGCGATGACGCTCGGAAGCGCGATCGCGGGCACCGCCGGGATGAAACCTGCAAGCGAGATCACCGTGCCGTGGACTGCCCTGATGGCAACTGGATCGAGGCCCGCGGTCTGGATCGTCGACCCCAAGACAAAGACAGCGTCGCTGCGGCCGGTGACTGTCGGCGCTTACGAGGCCGGAGCGGTGCTGATCAAGGAAGGGCTCGAGGCCGGGGACCGCGTCGTCATCGACGGAGGCAAGCTGCTGAGTTCCGGCCAGGCTGTGACATATGGCGAGGATCGATCATGAAAATGCGGTTTTTTGTCATCGCCGGCACCATCGCGTCGGCATTGGCGATGGCCGGATGCAAGCAGGAGGCTAAGGCCCCGGAGCCCGTCAGACCCGTGCTGTCGGTCGTCCTGCAACCGGCGGCATCACAGAGCACGGTGGCGGTTGGAACCGTCCAGCCCCGCTATGAGACGAATCTCGGCTTCCGTGTGCTGGGACGCCTGATCGCGCGTCCAGTCAACGTCGGAGATTTGGTAGCGGAGGGGCAGATGGTCGCCGCAATCGACCCGACTGCCTTGGAACTCGCGGTGCGGTCAGCGAAAGCTGACCTTTCGAAAGCTCAGGCCCTGCTTGAAAACGCCATCGGGACCGAGGAGCGGAAGCGGATCCTGATCAAGACCGACGCCACGACGAAGCAGACTTTTGACGATGCAGAGCAGGTGCGCGCGGGCGCACAAGCATCGACCGCTCGCGCCCGCGCGAATTTGACGAAGGCTATCGAGCAGCTGGGTTACACACAGGTCAAAGCCGATTTCGCGGGTGTCGTCACGGCCGTGAGCGCCGAGGTGGGACAAGTTGCCTCGCCGGGTCAGAGTGTCGTGACCGTGGCGAGACCGGACGTCCGGGAGGCGGTGGTCGATATCGGCGCGGACTTTCCCGTGCCATTGACCGTCGGTTTGCCGTTCACGGTCGGCTTGCAGCTGCTTCCTGCCGTTCAGGTCCAAGGCCAAATTCGCGAGATTGCGCCGCAAGCCGATTCCGTGACGCGCATGCGCCGCGTTCGTATCGCCTTGAATGATCCGCCTGAAAGCTTCCGGCTTGGGAGCACCATCACGGCAAGGCTAAGCAACGGTCACAGCTCAGTTCTCCGAGTGCCCGCGTCCGCCGTGCTCAAAGAGGGCGCCGAGACTTTCGTTTGGATCGTCGACGCTCCCGCGAGCACAGTTTCGCTGCACAAGGTCGATCTCTCCGAAGACGAAGGAGGCATCCGCGTCACCGGCGGTCTCACCGCGGGAGCGCGCATCGTAACTGCCGGAATCCACAGCCTCAAACAAGGACAGCGAGTGCAAATCGAACAGGACGCCACGCCATGAAAACCTTCAACCTTTCGGACTGGGCACTCGGACATCGTTCGCTCGTCTGGTATTTCATGCTCGCCTTCATGGCGGCCGGTCTCTTCGCATACCTGCAACTGGGGCGGCAGGAGGATCCTGATTTCACCATCAAGACCATGGTGATCGGGGCGCAATGGCCGGGCGCTTCACCCCAGGAAATGACGCGCCAGGTCACCGACAGGATCGAGAAGAAGCTCGAAGAGCTGGAATCGCTCGACTATACCAAAAGCGTCACGGTTGCGGGCCAAACCACCGTCTTTGTCTATTTGCGCGACACGACGAAGGCTGCCGACGTCGCGCCGACCTGGGCGCGCGTGCGCAATATGATTGCGGACATCGAGGGCGATTTCCCGCAAGGCGTGATCGGGCCGGGCTTCAACGACCGCTTCGGCGACGTCTTCGGCAACATCTACGCGTTCACCAGCGATGGCCTGACCCAGCGCCAGTTGCGCGACCGCGTCGAGGACATTCGCGCGAAAGTCCTGACCGTCCCGAATGTCGGCAAGGTCGACATTCTCGGGGCGCAAGATGAAAAAATCTTCCTGGAGTTTTCGACGCGCAAGATCGCGGCGCTCGGCCTCGACACCCGTTCCATCGTCGCCTCGTTGCAGGCACAAAATGCGGTCGCGCCCTCGGGTGTATTTCAGGAAGGGCCGGAGCGCATCAGCGTGCGGGTCAACGGTCAATTCGCATCCGAGGATAGCCTGAAGGCGATCAATCTGAGGGTCAACGACCGGTTCTTCCCGCTGACGGATGTGGCGACCATCACCCGCGGCTACGCCGATCCGCCGACGGCACTGTTTCGCTTCAACGGCCAGCCCGCGATCGCACTCGCGATCGGGATGAAGTCGGGCGCGAACCTGCTGAAATTCGGCGAGGCGCTCAAGGAAGAAATGTCCAAGATTCTGGCCGAGCAGCCGATCGGCCTGGGAGTTCATCTCGTCGCTGACCAGCCGGTTGTCGTCGAGCATGCCGTGTCGGGCTTCACGGAAGCCCTGTTCGAAGCGGTGGTCATCGTGCTCGCCATCAGCTTCCTGAGTCTCGGCCTTCGCGCCGGTCTGGTCGTCGCGATCGCAATTCCCTTGGTTCTGGCGATCACCTTCGTGGTGATGGCGTATACCGGAATTTCGTTGCAGCGCATTTCGCTGGGAGCATTGATCATCGCTCTCGGGCTTCTGGTCGACGACGCAATGATCGCCGTCGAGATGATGGTGGCGCGCCTGGAAGTTGGCGATCCCCTGGAGAAGGCCGCAACGCACGTTTACACCTCCACGGCGTTTCCCATGCTGACGGGCACGCTTGTCACGGTCGCCGGCTTTATCCCGATTGGTCTCAACACCAGCAACGCCGGCGAGTTCACCTTCACCTTGTTCGTGGTCATCGCCGTCTCGTTGCTCGTGTCATGGATTGTCGCGGTGCTGTTCACGCCCTTGCTCGGCGTGACGATCCTGCCGGCCACGATGAAGGGTCATCACGAATCCAAGGGCCGGCTTGCGCGGACGTTCTCGCGCCTGCTTCTGGTGTGCATGCGTCATCGCTGGATCACCGTCGGGGTAACGGTCGCGGCCTTCGCGCTCGCGCTGTTCGGCATGAAGTTCGTGCAGCAGCAATTCTTTCCGTCGTCGGACCGTGCCGAATTGGTCATTGACTGGAACCTGCCTCAAAACGCCTCGATTACCGAGACCGATGCGCAGATCGCCCGCTTCGAGCGCGAACAGCTGCAGGACAATCCCGGTGTCGACCATTGGTCGACCTATGTCGGAGCCGGCGCACCGCGCTTTGTGCTGTCATTTGACCTCCAGACGGCGAACACCTGGTTCGGCCAGATGGTCGTGGTCACCAAGGGTGGCATTGCCGCGCGTGATCGAGTTAAGGCGCAATTTGAGACCTATTTGAAAAAGACTTTTCCCGGCACCGATACCTTCGTCAAACTGCTCGAAGTCGGCCCTCCGGTGGGGCGTCCCGTGCAATATCGGCTGAGCGGACCCGACATCGCCAAGGTGAAAGAACTTTCACAGAACCTCGCTGCCATTGTTCGCACCAATCCGCATCTCGATCACGTCGTTTTCGACTGGATGGAGCCGGCGCGCGTCGTCAAGGTCGACGTGCTGCAGGACAAGGCGCGCCAGCTTGGCGTGAGTTCGGAGGACATCGCGACGACACTGAATGGTGTGCTTGCCGGCTCCTCGATCACCCAGGTCCGCGACAGCATTTACCTGGTGAACGTGATGGGCCGCGCGACCGCGCCGGAGCGCGCATCGATCGATACGCTACGGGACCTGCAATTGACCGGCCTGGGCGGCCAGTCGGTGCCGCTCGGAGCGGTCGCCACGCCGCGCTACGAAATCGAGCAGCCGACAATCTGGCGGCGGTCGCGGCTTCCCACGATCACGCTCAAGGCAAGCGTTCTCGACAGCGCGCAGCCGAAAACCGTGGTGGACCAACTCGCGCCGAAGGTGGACGCGTTCGCAAAAGGACTGCCGGCCGGATACTCGGTCGCGATCGGGGGCTCGGTCGAGGAAAGCGCGAAGAGCCAAGCCCCGATCGAAGCGGTCGTTCCGCTGATGCTGTTCATTATGGCCACGATTCTAATGATCCAACTCCAGAGCTTTCACAGGTTGTTCCTGGTGTTTGCGGTTGCTCCGCTCGCCGTGATCGGTGTCGTCATGGCTCTGCTGCCAAGCGGGGCGCCTCTTGGCTTCGTCGCAATTCTGGGTGTGCTGGCGTTGATCGGCATCCTGATCCGCAACTCAGTGATCCTGGTCGTGCAGATCGAAGATCTAAGGAAAGAAGGACGGGCGGCCTGGGACGCTGTCGTGGAAGCGACTGAGCATCGCATGCGGCCGATCATGCTGACGGCGGCTGCCGCCAGTCTCGCGCTCATTCCGATCGCGCGCGAGATTTTCTGGGGGCCGATGGCCTACGCAATGATGGGCGGCATCATCGTTGGCACCATGCTGACGCTGTTGTTCTTGCCGGCGCTCTATGTGGCGTGGTTCAGGATCAAGGAGCCGGAGCAGAAGCACGCGGCCGACCATCGACGAGGAGATGAGAAGTGAATAGAGGGACTGGCTTGGAATACTACTTGAATTGGACAAAGACCCTTGTCGCTGAGATGAATGCGGCGATCGGTTGCCTCCACTCGAACACGGAGCAGCTGAAAGCCGTGGAGCGCGAGCAGGCGGAACGCGTCCTGGTCGATCTGCAAGAAATGCGCGACGGCTTCGCGCAGACTGCCAGCCTTCAAGGGGTCTTCGACGCAGCTGGTGGGAAGAGGCGCCAGCGCAAACGGACGATCTTCGAGATCAAGCTGGCCAAGGATTTGAAGAAGTTGGGCGAAAAGGCCAAACAACGTCTCTGCACGATCCTGCGACAGCAGGTGGTGGCGCAACGAAAAGCCTGGCGTGAGTTTGTCGGGCAGCTCAATGCCCTGAAGGCAATTCTTGCCGCGAAACACCACGCGGAAATTGGCGATCTTCTCAAGCATCTCAAGGCCGACGCTGGGGCGGCCGAAGGGAAGCTTAAGCAACTAAGCGAAGCTGGAAGCCGGTCCTTGTGCGCACTCAGATCAGCACTGAGGGACACGCCTACGACGCTTGGTAAGGCAGTTCGGGAAGTCCTATGCAAGGCGTCACCACTCAGGCCTGCCGGGTCGCAGCCGACGGTCCTGGCTTGGACAGTCAATTGGAGTCGAAGTTCAGAGGAGCTAACATGAAGGAAATTTCGAGTCTTGCCACGTTTGCCGTTGGAGTGGTGTGTTTTGTGATGTTTCTGACGACTGTAAAGCCGGACGCTCCAATCGAAATCCGAGCAGCGGGCGTCTCCGGTCATTGTCGAACGAACACCACCGGTACGAAGGGGTGCGGCCTGCATCTGTTCGCGGCAATTTCAGAAGCAGTTGTCCGTCGCCCCTGATCACTGTTGCCGAGATTGCGAGCCCAAGTTGTGCCGTCCCCACCCGACGCCGCGACTTTGACGCAAATCAAAATGGGCTCGAACTCCATATGCTATTGGAGTTTATCGCTGCCGTGGAGGAGTACGCCACTGGCGGAGAAGAAGAAGAGTAACGGACTACGACGAAATCGTGGTACCGCTACCTTGCCATATGCCAAAGAAGCGGGGCTGATTTCGTTGATGCTTCAAACAGGAAGCGCATCCATATTCAGCCGAGCCATTGGCGAAAACAAGCGGCCAGCGCCAGCTAGTGATTTCAAAGGAGGTGAGTATGCCAGAGCAAAGCAGCATGCATTTCTACCTAAATTGGGCCAAGGAGCGAATTGATGAGATGGATGCTGCACTGGCCTCGCTCGATGTCAAAGCGGACCAGGCAAAGGCCGAAACCAAGGTCAAGGTGGATCAACTCCTGGTTGATTTGAAGAAGCGACGCGACGAATTTCAGACGGCACTCAAGGCGCAGGCGGAGGCCGGGGAGGCCGCGTGGGCTCGCGCCAAGGTCGATCTGGAAAAGCAATGGAACGGGTTCGAGGCGCAGGTCAAGACCTACTTCGAAAGCGTTGGCAAGGAGCTGGAGCAACAGCAAGCGACGTTCAAGGATATTGCCGCCGTCCAGGCAAAGGCTTGGCGCGAGGCCGCTGACAAATTTCACGTTGCGGCCACCAAAGTTGCTGCTGCACGGCGCGCCGATATCGATGCTGCCGTCAAGCAGATGAAGTCCGACGCGTCGGAGGCCGAGGCGCGGCTGCAGAAGCTGAAGCAGGCGGGAAACGAATCCTGGTCGGTGTTTAGCGCCGCGCTGGAAGAATCCCGCAAGGCTTTCGATCAATCCAATCAGACCGCGTGGAATGCCCTCAAAGGGGCGCTTGCCCCGAAGAGCTGAAGACGTCGCGAAGCGCGTCGCTCTGGAATATAAAAAGCGGGTGCTGTCATGGTTGCCGATGTCCTTGTCTCGCGCGAATTGAAATCGCTTCAGGAGGAACTCGCGACGTCCCAAAAGGAGCGGGCGGCAACCCCCGCTTCGGCGAGCTCCGGTGGTGGAAGCACGGCCCAGCCGCAGGCGGAGCCACCCGGCGAAACGGAGTTGCAGGACCAACTGCGGCACTTCGCAAACGAGCTGACGGATCTTTTCGACGAAGCCGAAAAGAGTATTTCCGTTCACCCTACCCAGAGCGTCGTCGGTGCATTGCTCGTTGGCATATTGATCGGCCGATTGCTTGGGAGGCGCTGAGGAACTTTGACATGATTGATCATCTTCTTCGCGATCTGCAGGTTTTGCGCAAGGCCGACATTCTCATTGGAAAGATCTGGCTCAATGTTCTGGCCCGCCGGCTCGGCTTGTTTGCCTTTGCCGGGCTGATCGGGGTGTTCGGTCTCGGAATGGCGAATGTCGCTGCTTATTATGCGCTGCAGAATTCGCTTGGACTTATCTGGGCGGCCGCCGTCGTCGCCATCGTGGATTTCGCAATCGCTCTGATCGTACTGCTGGTCGGCAGCCGAACCCGGCCGGGGCCGGAAATCGACGTTGCATTCGAAGTCCGCAGAACGGCTCTCGAGTCCATTCAAGAGGACGCTCGCGATCTCAAGCTCACGATCGACACACTGGGTCAGGAGATCAAGAACGTAAAGCAGAATATCACGGCCGTCGTGCACAATCCGCTCGACGTTGCTGCGGAGAAGCTTCTCGTCCCAGCAGCATTGTCCCTACTGAGGGGGCTTCGTTCGAAAAAGGAGCATGCATAAGCAGAATGCGTAACAAGACGGCCTCTGCGCGCCATTCGCTGCGCAGTCGGTCACAGCTCGCTGGGGATCGGAAAGGAAACCTCGTCATGAATGAGATGTTGGTTGCGGTTTTCGATACTGAGGATGCGGCTATTAGTGGTCTAAAAGCTCTCAGAGAGCTTCATCAGGAAGGTGGCATCTCCCTTTACGCATGGGCGCTCATAGTGAAGGACCGGGACGGAAAGATCAGCGTCAAACAACAAAGCGGCGTGACGCTCGTCGGGACAGCTCTAGGATTGCTGATGGGCGGTATAGTTGGGATCCTGGGAGGTCCGGCCGGCTCTGCGGTAGGAGGCTCGATAGGAGCGTATATAGGCTTGCTGGCGGATTGGGCTCGCCACGGAATTGATTTGCAATTTTTGGATGATCTCAACAAGACATTTGAACCTGGCAAGGCCTCGGTCCTCGCCGAAATCGAGGAAAGCTGGATTTCGCCCCTCGAAGCACGATTGAAAGAGCAGGGCGGTGCGGTATTTCGGCGCTTTCGAACCGACATGATTGAGGATCAGCTCCTGCAGCAGGGTACGGCGTTGCAAAGTACACTCGAGAACCTCCAGAGCGAACTCGATAGCACCAACGCCGCTAACCGCGAGGTACTCCGGAAAAGCACAGTGCACTTGAAACAACAGCTCAAAATAGTCCGAGACCGGGCCAAGGCAGCTATTGATTCGAAAAAGGCTGAGTCGGAGCTGAAGATGAAAGCCCTTCGCGCCCAAGTTGAAGCGGCGGGAAGCGAGACTCAAGTTCGGATCGAGAAGCGAATTTCCGAAGCGCAGACGGATTTCGTGACGCGGACCCAAAAGTTAAATCGAGCCCTGGCTCTGGCAAAAGAAGCGCTTGGCCCGCAAGAAGATTTCGAAGAGCCGTTTTCAGTCACCGGGTTTCGGCTGATGTAGGAAGGAAGGCGGCTAGCTGATTGCCCGGCGCTGCCGTCGACTCAGCAATCGTTGCTAGGACGTGCCCTAATGGCGATCCATTGATCTCGCTCAAGCAGTTCGCCGACGATAGCATGTAGTTATAAAAAAATGATGTGATACGGGAGGCTTCAGGTCGCTGGCCGCGAATTACGCCGGAAGCTGCCCGCCCTCGCAGCGTTCAAAGGAGACCCATCATGGATAGGCGCTTGCTCGCGATCCTGGTCGGCTGTGCCGTTTGCCTATTTGCTGCGGCGGCCGATGCTCGCACACCGTATGACGGCGCGTGGAACATCAGTTTTGTTACGCAAGCCGGTGACTGCAATCCGACTTACAACTACTCAGTCAATATCGAGAATGGCGTGATAACGTCACCTAACGTGGAGACGTTCAGGGGCAATGTCACGAGTTCTGGCGCAGTTCGAGCATCGGTTACCCTGCAGGAGAAACATGCCTCTGGCACTGGCAAGCTTTCGGGTGTCTTGGGCCGGGGCACCTGGACCGGCTATTCCGGAGACCAGCGTTGCGCGGGATCTTGGACGGCCCAGCGGGCCTGGTAGAAGTCGCTCCATGCCACGCCGTGTTGCCAAGATTACGCAAGGTGAAGTTGCGCTCGCGATCCGCGCCGCCAAGAGGGGCAAATTCTCGTTGTGTATCGCCAGATTCATCAATTTCGTTGCTCGTGCGTTAATCAGCTAGAAACGCCTTCAAGGTTTCCCACGTCATGGACTGTCTCCAGTAGCCCGAATGCGAGGCAGGAAAGGGCAGTCCGCTCTCGACTTGAACGTCCGTCCGTTGGCGGCCTCCTGTGAAGACTGGTTCAACGACAAAACTGAGAAGATCGCGAGAATCCCAAAAATTGAGCCAGTCCGGAAAATCTTTCGGCAAAGACGTGCCAAAAGGTAGCGTTCGTAATGCGTTGATCTCGTAAAAGAAGCCTGGCTGGCTCCCGGCAGTCACGAACTTCCTTACCCGCCGGCGTGTTGTTGCATCTTCGCAGAGCATTTCAGCTGCCGCCACGCCGCCAAGGCTGTGACCTAAAATCGCGACTGGCTCCGATGCGTTTGCAACCACATCGGCGATACGTTGACGGATCAGATCTCCACGAACCTGATAGAGAATAATGTCTCCGGCAATTGGCGTAGCTGCTTGCGAGAGGGCTGCACGCCGACGCTCCCCCAGGGTCGGACCCAGGCCCAGAAGCGTGCGTTTCGCCCAATCGCCAGCTTCCGTCAGCTCAACATCGTGTAGGGACCGTTCCGTCTCGGCCGAAAGGACTTCGATATCGAACAGGCTTGGTGCCGGCACTCCGCGCCTGAGTGCAATGCGTATAGTTCTTGCCACGATAGCGCGAGCGATGGCTCGGGATGCTTGCGGATGTTTGATTGCGGAAGCAGTGGCGGCATGGTTCTGTACTTGTTTCACGGCCGCAGCAAACAGTTTTTCGAGTTCAAACCGCGCTAAGCGCGACTCAAGCTCTTCAGTTGGCTCGATACCCGCTCTCAAGCGATTCAGGAGGTCAAGCCAGTTCGGGTGACAGGTCTCAGGAGTACTGCGCGTCGTTTCGTTCGACAGGGCAGCCAGCACTCGCAACTCGAACGTTGGATCGTCCAGTAACATCGCCCAGAAATCAGCGGGGTCGTCTGGCTGCGGCGATATACCAATTCTGCCGCGCTCGGGGGGAAATGACACTCCTTTCCCAAGCAGGCGCGCTCCTAAATCGTCCCCCCATTGACACCTGACCAATGTCCAATCGATTTCGTGGAAGAAAAGCTCCCCACTGATTGCGCGGCATGTCGCGTCGTTTGGGTGCTCGCTGCCATCGTGGGGCTCGCGCACGGCAATGCCGTGAACAAATATCAAACTTCCCATCGTCCGATTACCCTTCAAAGATATTCGATCCGATCCTTTGATGCCGGGTCGCCAACAGGCTCAATCAACCGGAATCGGCATTTCCGGCACGACTTCAGGGATCATCAGACGGGCCGATGTCGATTTTCGGATCGTTTCGACATCGACGCCCTTGCCACGCTCCCGCAAGCAAAGACCTGAGGCGGTCGGTTCGATCACGGCCAACTCGGTGACTATCAAAGTGACGCGACGGATAGCGGTGATGGGGAGGGTGCATTCGGGGACGATCTTCGGAATCCCGTTCGCAGTGTGCTGCATCGTCACAATCACGCGCCATGCTCCTGACACAAGATCCATGGCGCCGCCCATGAGAGGGGATCACACCCACGGGGACGATTTCGCGCGGCTCGCAGATCACCGTTTTCGCCGCCAGGGCCATCGCGGTGAGCTGATAGGCGAGGCTGCCGCCGTGATCGGCCCGGTCGGCATGGATCAGCGCAAAGTCTGCTCGAAGCGGCGAGGCATAGAGCCACTGCTGGCCGTCGATCTCGATGATGCGCTGGCCTTCGGCGGCCAGGGTGCCGAGCCCCGTCCTTGGCAGAACGCCACCGAGCCCAAAGCCGCCGGCACGGATGCGCTCGGCAAGCGTACCCTGAGGGACCAGCTCCACGTCGATCTCGTGGCTGAGCATGCCCTTTTGGGTCAGCGGGTTGAGACCGATGTGCGATGCGACGACGCGGCTGACGAGACCCGCGGCAATCATCTTTCCGATGCCGACGCCGCGGCG
>Ga0335080_10000267_pt1 | contig 47307 bp, 38 predicted proteins | sample Lox_Sample_34_FD_206720 | JGI IMG/M metagenome (GOLD analysis project Ga0335080, IMG submission 206720) | Soil microbial communities from Loxahatchee National Wildlife Refuge, Florida, United States - Lox_Sample_3.4 | ecosystem: Environmental > Terrestrial > Soil > Wetlands | place: USA... | reverse complement strand
GTACGGACTGCCCGACAAGCCTCCCCAGTAAACCGGCTCCGGACAAATGCGCAACCCGTAGTGATATCGCTTCAAGGGCACGTTCTCGCCGAGACGGCGATGTCTTAGCTCAATGAACGGTCCAAACTGCTGCGACCAGTTGCGCGGCACGCCGCCTCCGATGGTAAAGATGCCCAGCTTTTTCTGCCGCAGAAGGGTCGCCGCGAAATGTTCGAGATCCTCGAACGGATCGAATCGGATCTTGTGCCGCCCGGTAGATTCGCGCAGGCGATTGTTCAATGCCGTATCAAGCCCAAGCTCTGAATCGCTGAACGCCGGCACGAAAACAGGAACGCCTTTCTCATAGGCGGATTTCAGGATTCCTCGCTGTCCCTGCGCATGTTTCGACAAATACGCGCCGATCGCATGATTCAGCTTGTACGAGCACATCACTTCGTTGTGATCCCAAGCTTCCAGTACAGCCGACATGACTTCTTCCACATCATCGAGGTTCTGCTCGGGCTCCAGCGTGTCATAAACGCGGTTGTATCCCTGCTCATACAATTCCTCGTCGGAAACTTCAGGGTTCGCTCGGAAATGCGCGCGCCCGGTGGCTTCCACCAGGCCGTGAGCCATCAGAGCGCCGGTCGAAACGATCGCATTCACGATTCCGCGATCGATGAGTTCTGCAATGATCAATCCCTGCTTGGCCACCGTCATCGCTCCGGCGAGCGTCATTACGATGAAGGCATCTTCGTCGAGTGCCATGGCCTCCAGCACATCGGCAGCCTCGCCCAACTGGCGTCCTGTGAAGGCCGTCTTCGCCATCGCCCGCACCAGGCTATCGATCGAGGTCACCTTCGACAGATCAAGCGGTTCGAGAGGAATCAGGCGATCTTCAATCGGATTATGTAGATGGCGATCTGTACCTTCGCCACCTCCCTGTCCGCCGTTCCCCGTATGCGAATTGCTATGATTGCCCTGTTTCAAGGCTAGCCTCCAAGCCAAATTTCAATTTTCCCCGACTGAATACTTTACAGGAAGATTGTCTGAGGATGGCGAGAGTCACAATTGACGGGGTCTCAGACTTCAGACCTGAGACTTCGGCGAGGTTCAAACTAGATTCGCGAACCGCAACAGTGGCCACGAAACGCAAATTCGACGAGCAGGTTGCCGCACTCGACGCCCTCAGGGAATTGCCTGTGGAAAATTGCACAGATCCTCTGCGCACAGCGCTTACGAACCGCAACAACTTCATCGTGGCGAAGGCGGCCGATCTGGTGCGCGAATTTCGCCTGGAGCAACTCGTTCCTGACCTGCTCTCGGCGTTCGACCGCTTCTTCCAGAATGCAGAAAAGACCGATCCCCAATGCTGGGCCAAGAATGCATTGTCGAAAACCCTCGCCGCGTTTGAACACCAGGAAGCCGAGACTTTTCTCAGGGGAGTGCGCCATATCCAAATGGAACCTGTCTGGGGTGGCAGATCTGATACCGCGGGAACGCTGCGCGCGACTTGCGCGCTCGCTTTAGTCCAGTGCCGCACCTTGACCGAAGCCGACCTGCTTGCCTACTGGATCGAACTTTTCGCGGACAAAGACAAAACAGTGCGCGTCGAGGTACTCCGTGCCATCGCGCAGTTGGGTTCACCCTCAGCCGCACTTCTGTTGCGCGCCCGTGCTGTTCTCGGCAACGATGAACCCGAGGTCTTGGGCGCCTGCTACGGCGGCGTCCTGGGCATCGACGGCGACTCGGCGATCCCGTGGGCTGCCAAATTCATGGCGTCCGCCGACGACGCGGCGGGGGAAGCCGCCCTGGCAATTTCCGCCACCAATTCCATCGCCGCATTTGAGTGCCTCAAGCAGCACTTGCTGGAGGCGGCAGATCCCTGGTGGCGCTCCGTTCTACTATCTGCGATCGCTCTATGCCGCCAGGAAATCGCTCTTGAATTCCTTCTCACGCAAGTACGAACGGAATCTCTGTACGCTGAAGGCGCCATCGAAGCAATCCTGAGATCCGGACCTTCGACAGAAACGGTCCAGCGACTGGAAGAAGTCGTCTCCGCCAATTCGAGGCTAGCGCGAGTCTTCAATAAACACAGACCGTAAGTTCACACTCGAGGTCCGAAGCCCGAGGTCTGAGGTCCGATTCTCGCTCCGGATGCTATATTGAACGCGGAGGAAGGAACGTTGCCCCCGGAAAAATTTCGCGTGGCTTTGGTGCAGATGTCATGCGGTCCCGAGCCAGAAGAGAATCTGGAAAAAGCGCTGAGCCGGATCGCAGATGCTGCGGGCAAAGGCGCTCAGGTCGTTTGCCTGCCCGAACTGTTTCAGACCCAATATTTTTGCCAGCGGGAGGACCACGCTCTATTCGATTTAGCAGAGCCAATTCCAGGCCCAAGCAGCGACAAACTGGCAGCCTCTGCGCGCAAAAACAACGTCGTTCTGATCGCTTCCCTGTTCGAGAAACGCGCTCTCGGTGTGTACCACAACACGGCTGCCATCTTTGAGCGAGACGGATCGTTGCGCGGCCTCTACCGCAAGATGCACATCCCGGACGATCCCCTCTACTACGAGAAATTTTATTTCACTCCCGGAGACCTTGGCTTCCGCGCTCTCGACACCAGCGCCGGCCGCCTCGGAACGCTCGTCTGCTGGGATCAGTGGTATCCCGAGGGGGCGCGCCTCACCGCGCTCCAGGGCGCGAACATTTTGTTTTATCCAACCGCGATCGGTTGGCATCCCGCGGAGAAGGCGGAATTTGGCGTCGCTCAGCATGATGCCTGGCGCACCATTCAGCGCGCCCATGCCATCGCCAACGGTGTGTACGTTGCGGTGGTAAACCGCGTCGGCTTCGAGACTGGGGACATTCGCGGCAAATCCGCCCCCGGACAAGGCCTCGAGTTCTGGGGCGGTTCTTTCTTCTGCGACCCCTTCGGCCGCGTACTCTCCGAGGGCTCGCACGACAAAGAAGAAATCCTGATCGGCGATGTGGATCTGAAAGCTCTCGAAGACATTCGCCGCAACTGGCCGTTCCTGCGCGACCGCCGCATCGACAGCTACGCGCCCATTACCAGCCGGCTAATCGACTAGGAACTCACCTTGTCACCAACCAAACATTCCCTGCTGACCCTCATCGCGATTCTGGCGCTGTGGCTGCCGTCCTTTGCCAAGACATCGAAGCTCTCCGGCAAGATGGTCGGCTACGACGTCATGCAACATGCGTCCAAGCAAGCCTCCGCCCTGCAGAACCAGGAGACAGTCGTTCTTGAAACCCCGACTCAAAAGCAGAAGTATGTGAAAGTCGTATTCTCGAGTTTCGGTACAACGCAGATCGAACCGAAATATTTCGCCGGAACCGAACTGCTCAATGTGGAGGTGCTTCGGGACCACACTTGCGATGAACACTCGCCCAGATTCGTCTCTGCGACAAGCGCTGAACAGATGGCCGGCACTTACCTTCTGACCGATGCCTTCAAGTCGTCTCCACCCGCCAAGATCAGAATTCTGGAGTGCTATGCCGCCATCTACCGCAAGAAAAAGTAGAGCCACTTCCCCTCTGAGCGATGACGGCCCTTCCAAGCGTGGTTACCGCATGCCTGCCGAATGGGAACCGCATGTGGCCACGTGGATCGCATGGCCCCACTACCACGGCGACTGGCCAGGAAAGTTCGAACCGATTCCGTGGGTCTTCGCTGAAATCATTCGCGCTCTGGCAAAGCACGAGCGCGTCGAGATTGTCGTGAACAATGCGGCGGCGATCCGCCAGGCAAAACGCATTCTCGACCGCGCTCACGCCTTCTCATCCAACATCCGATTTCATCGATGGCCCACAAACCGAATTTGGCTCCGCGACTCTGGCTGTATTTTTCTCAAGCATCACGGAAGCAATCCGACCCACGCGCACTCTCGGGACTCCATGGCGGTGAAGTTCCGCTTCAACGCCTGGGCAAAGTATTCCAACTGGCGCCATGACGAGAAGATCGGCAGCCTCATGGCAAAAACGGAGAAGTTCCACGAAGTCCGGCCCGTCTCGATGGGCGAGCGCATCGTGCTTGAGGGCGGATCCATCGACGTCAACGGTGCCGGTACGATTCTCACCACGGAAGAGTGCCTCCTCAGCAAAGAACAGGAGCGCAATCCGCACATGAGCCGCGTGCATTACGAGAAAGCATTCGCCGATTATCTCGGCGCCGAGAACACGATCTGGCTCGGCCGCGGTATCGTCGGCGACGACACCCACGGACACGTCGACGACCTTGCCCGCTTCGTTTCTCGACACACAATCGTCACGATGGTCGAACCAAACTCAAAGGACGAGAATCATGCTCCGCTGCGAGCCAACCTTCGCCGTCTGCAAACCGCCCGCGATCTGGATGGCAAGCCTTTTAATATCGTCGAGATTCCGATGCCGCAGCCCGTTATCTTCGAGGGACGCCGCCTTCCCGCAAGCTACGCGAACTTCTACATCGCCAATGGCGTCGTACTCGTGCCTGTTTTTAACCGTCCCCATGACCGCATCGCGCTCAACACTCTCGCCGAACTCTTCCCCACCCGCGAGATCGTCCCGATTTACTCGGGCGATTTCATATGGGGACTGGGCGCGATGCACTGCATGACTCAGCAGCAACCAGCATAGTTTGATACATTGCTCCCCATGCCGCATGGGGAGATGACCACCAGCCGTCTCGAAGCTTTCAGTGATGGCGTCATTGCCATCATTGTCACCATCATGGTGCTCGAGTTGCGCGCCCCGGTGCAGCCCACATGGCCCGCTCTGTTGAAGGTGGCCCCTATCTTCATCAGCTACGGATTCAGTTTTCTCATCGTCGCCATCATGTGGGTGAATCATCACCACATGATTCATGTCGTGCGGCGCGTGACGGCCGGGCTGCTTTGGGCCAATCTGAATCTTCTCTTCTGGGTGTCGCTGGTTCCCTTCGTTACCGATTTTCTTGGCAAGAACTACCGCGCGCCCATGGCGGTCGCTCTTTATGGGCTCGATCTCACTTTGTGCTCCGCCGCATTCTTCCTGCTGCGGCTCGAACTAATTCGACAAGAACCTGATCTGGAGATGCGGGAATACCATCAATCCATCCAACGCAAGAACGGACTCTCGTTCTTTCTGTATTTCAGTACGGTTCTCCTGTCGCACATATCGGTATTCCTGGCGTTCTTTGTGTTCGCCTTGATTCCTGCTCTTTACTTTTTGCCCGAACGAAAGCTCGCCGCGTCTCCAGAAAGATAGCCTCCTAAAAAAACGGCGGAGATCAGCGTTGCTTGCCCTGCTTTGGCAGAGGCTGGGCTGCTGATCGGGCCTGCTTCGTATCAGGGTATCGCTTTAGCGATACCGCGAATGTGCAGAATCAAAGTCGCGTTTAGGCGCTGCGGTAGTCAGCAGCGTGTGTGTATCGACAATCTGGCGGGCTGCCTTCCAGCCCACGTCGTCAGCGGTCCCGATTTTCTACTGCATCGGTTGCTGCGGTGTCGATTGAGTTGGCACGTTTGCGCTCGGCATCGTTCCCGGAGGACAAGCCGTGTTCGTTGGATTCGTTCCTGATGGAGGCGTCGGCGTTGGGCTCGTCGGATTAGGAGACGGGGCCGAGGCCGGCACACTCGCGGACGAATTCGGATTCGATGTTGCCGGATTGCTGGAGTTTGTACTGCCTGTCGAATTCGTCGTCGAGTTGCCTTGAGTAGACGCACCCTGCGCGGTCGTTCCTGCGACTGGCACACACGTCACCCCAGCGCCCAGATTGTTCTGCATCCCTTGAGGCGTCGGACTTGCGGTTGTGGGCGTGGTCTGAGAATTCGTGCCCGGAGCCGAAGTTTGCGATGTCGTCGATGCATCCGGTCCAGCGGCTTTAGTAGTGATGGGCGTTGGCGGACCTATGGTGCTTGTTTGCGGCATAGTCGTAGTCGGCTGTGCAGGAACAGCAGTCGGGGCTGTAGGTGTAGCGGTCGGAGCCGATGCCTGCGGCACAGGGGCCGTAGTAGGAGGCGGCGCGGCCCGACGGCTCTGAGCCGCCGCCCATACAGAACAAGTCAAGAGAACAAGAGGTATCGTGAACCGGTTTTTCATGAGAATCCTCCGCCGCGACAGGCACCACAAGACGTGCACAGGTGCACAGTCCAATTGGTATTGATTTAGTCTCGAACTCGAAGCGGAGGGGCGGCCATCCGGTCAATGCCGTAGAGACACGAAACCGTGGCGTGACTAGGAAGAAAGATTCTTATTTCTTGTACTGCGTCGGTTGGGGACCTTTTTCGAGCGTAGGACGATCCCAGATCCATCCCTGGCGCGTATAGCTCGCCAGCTCGAAATCCTGGGTGAGTTCCAGAGCATCTGTGGGACAGGCATCCTCGCACAGGCCGCAGAACATGCAGCGGCTTAGATCGTAGGTAAAGTTGGTGAGTTCCTTGCGGCGCGTCTTTTCGTTGCGCTCGCTGGAAACCACGATCAGATGTTCGGGACATGCGAGCGCGCAAAGGTCGCACGCAATGCACATCGTCTCGTTCGTGTCGGGATTGACATTCAGACGAGGCGCGCCACGGTAGCGTTCCGCAACCTGCGGCCGCTCCAGCGGATACTGCTCGGTATAAATCTCCTTGGGATCCTGATAGCGGAACGTGACCTTCAGCCCTTGTAGGAGATCCACAAGGAAAACCTTCCGGAGGAGGCTTGGCATGCCCATAACCCGCTAAGAATACCACCGAAACACGAGCCCGTGGGGACGATCAACATACGCAGAAGGTTCTGTGTTCCTCCCCGTTTTTGCGATTCCGTTTACATTTGCCGTTGAATTCCGTCTATATCTGTGTGGAACTTTTCCCCGCCTGGAAACGTACCCCATGAGAAGAGAGTGATATGAAGGCCTATTTCAACAACCTGCCCGCGACCAGCTGGGTTCTCCTCGTCCTGGCGGCCGTCGTCCTCGCGTACCCGATCGCCCAGATCGTGGTTCCGACGGTGGTGCACGCCGTGGTTCCCGAGGTCGTTCGTGAAGTGCTCAAGGTGATTTAGTTCGATCGACCTAAGCATTCCTCGCTATCGCCTACTCCTGCCTCCAAGAATGGCAATCTCCCCCGTTAGAATAGGGCTGGAACAATCCATGTTGCAGGACGAAGCTGCGCAGCCCGACCCGGGCACCCAAACCGTCTCCGACGAAATCTGGATGGAGGAGGCTCTGCGCTGCGCGCAGCGCGCCCTCGAAATGGGGGAGGTCCCAGTCGGCGCCGTCGTCGTGTGCGGCGGCACACTCATTAGCCGCGGATGGAATCGCAACATTACCGAAAACGATCCAACCGCTCACGCGGAGATCATCGCGTTGCGCGACGCTGGAACAATCATTGGTAACCACCGACTGGGAGAGTGCGAGCTGTTTGTTACAATTGAACCTTGTGCGATGTGCGCCGGCGCCATGGTGCACGCTCGCATCAAGCGTCTCGTTTATGGATCGGATGATCCAAAGGCGGGCGCAGTCCGGTCCGTGATGCAGGTGCTGAATCATCCGCAGTTGAATCACAAAATGGACATCCGCTCAGGGGTTCTGGCTGGACGCAGCGCAGAATTGCTGCAAACGTTCTTTAAGAATCGTCGCTAGCAGATTTGTCACTGCTTGCTCGAATGTTGTCATTCCGAGCCGCAAAGCGGCGAGGAATCTGTTTCCTGTCCGACGCGGAGAGGTGCGTGAGTGGTTGAAACGATCCGCCTCGAAAGCGGACATACCTTAACGGGTATCGGGGGTTCGAATCCCTCCCTCTCCGCCATATCTTTGTTATCTTGTGCTTACAGCTAGGTGCTACTGATTTGCTACTAAAGCAAGGAAGGGGCACCGATGCCGAACAGAGAAGTAAACCTCACCAAGAGAATCCCTGCCGCCAGTGGAAACCGCTACTACCCGGCTGTCCGTTCTGCTAATGGCCGGGTCAAGGCTCACGTCGTCCTCGTGGACGGACGCGAAGAACTTCACCCTGAAGGCAGCTACAACATCGAGTGGTACGCCGGAGGGAAACGGATACGCATGTCTGTCGGCAACGATCCATCTGAAGCCAGCGCCATGCGTCTGCGCAAGGAGCACGAACTCAACAACGGTGATGGCTCCAAACCGCCCGTCAGCAATGGCTCCATAGGCAAGGGATCACTGTCCAAAGCTGCCGCTGACTACCTCGATGATATTGGGCTGACGAAGAAGCCTAAGACGCTGGCTGCATACACGACGGCGCTCGACTACTTCACTGAGTCCTGCCACAAGCTACCTGTGGGCAGGAGTCGATCTGCGCACGGTGCAGCTTTGGATGGGGCACACCGACATGGAGAGCACGATGCGCTACTTGAAGCCGTCGCGCAGCCAGCAAGTGCATGAGAAGGTTAACGCGACATTTGCCTAGTAGGGGTGACACCATCTCCCCATCACTACAAGGACTCTCGGGCTGTACGCAGAATCGTATGCAGTCTTCGCACCAGATTCGCCACGGCTGTGATCGAAGGCACATACATCTGTCAGTGGTGATGAGAGCCTATCCTTTGCACTGGTACATATGACCCAGAACGCCCAAGAGTTCCATGACCCACGCTGCCCCTACCTGCACGATCTAGTTGCCATCCGTAAGCCTTGCGCCCCAGACTGCCCTGCGTGCCTATGGGAGGCGATGACGCCGGAAGCAAAAGACGCAGATGTGCAATATCGAATGGCAAAGGAAGCAAAGCTGAAGGCAGAGATAAAAGAGGCAGAGGAGTGGCGGCGTGAGATTGATGAACGAAGAAAACGGATTTTGGAACGCTTGATTAGTTCGCGCCATAGGCCGTAGCACACACACACTCTCGCCACCGTATATGAAACCGCGCAGTGAGCACGGCGTACATTCAGTATCACCACAGGCAGGCATGTGTTACGACATTCGTGTTCACTTAGGAAATGTGCGTAATTTTTTGGAGCTTCTGAAAGACCAGAAGACAAGCCGTCGATCTGCAAAGTACGCTTTAGATAAAGCTCTTCACCACACGTACGCCGCCATGAAAGAGGCGAAAGACCTGTTTGAGGAACTATTCACAGCAAAATGTAAGCGTGCCTTGCAACGAGAGTATATGCGACAAGCGAAGCAGGTGAGACGCAAGCGCAACAATTTGAAGTGAACTCTGCACCCAGACGGAGGTAGAATCACCGAATGAGCACCCGGTACGAAGTGATACCGTGGGACCATGCAGGCTACGGCCTGCGTCATCCGGAGCTTCCTGAGACACCTAATAATCTAGCTGATGTTGCACGTCTGATTCAGCATCCGGCTGACTCCATTATCGTCATCGAGGATGGGGTGGAGCGTCTTCTCACTGAAGAAGAATGGGCCGAGCTAGACGTTGAACAACAACGTCTGCGGGACAACCAGAAGGCTCAATCAGAATCCAAGGTGAAGTCCTAACCACTCCCGCCCGTCATTCCGATCCTAATTCTCCAAGCTCATCCCAAATTTCATTCTGTGACCGGGGTCGTCGATGACACAAGAGCCACTGAAAGACGCAGTGGTTTCGCATCACCTTCGTTTCAACCGAACCTGACGCGGCCTCACCGACGAGGGAGCAAGAAGAAGTTCATAAGCTCCGAGCGGCTTAACCTTTCGACCGAAATCCAAAAAGGAGAAAAGACGCTGCTGATACGGCAGTGACGGCGATGAGCCGCAGTTGAATCAGCGGTCAAGCCCTGTTGAAGGTCTTGGGGCCGAGCCCTGTGCGACTTCATCTTACGGAATCCTCAGGCTACCGGCTGGCAGTTTGCGCGTGTGCTCTCGAGGCGAGCGGGATCTTGACCGAATCCGGTTGGGTCCACACGGGGTTGCCGCTCGTCAAATCAATCCGATTCATCGTAACTGTCAGTTCGTGTTCAGCCACCTGAATCAACAGGTAGTGATAGTTGATTTCCTTGCTCTGAAATGGATCGTCTGCGGCTCGAGTAACGGGATAAGCATGTGCGGCCCCTCCACCTGAGACGAAGTAGGTAATTCCGCCGTGCTCATGCCGTTCGTAGTTGTGGACATGTCCGTTAAACACCACGATCCGGAAATGGGCGGTTGATTGGCGCTGCTCCAGCATCTTTGCAAGAGTTTGTTCCGGCGTCCGAGCAGAGTGTCCGCCTCCGAATGTCTTGTCATCCGACGAACTTGTGTATGGCGGATGGTGAAACATCAAGAAAACTACATCGACGTCAGCCGGCACGTGATCAAGTTTTTTCGCGAGCCAATCGCCCTGTGGACCCGACGTCTCGTCCAATGCGCTGTCCAGGACCAGAATCAATGTATTGGCTGCGCGGACGGAGTAATAGCGGCTGTCCTTGAGTTCGGGAAAACGCTGGAAGTAATTACCCAAAGCAATCTTCGGGTCGCCATGTAGATCGTGATTGCCCAGCGACGGGTAAACCTCGATCTTCTTCTGGCGCCATATGCTGGTCTCAGTATCCCAGACCTTCCAGTCGTTGGCATCGAATCCGTTATAGACAATATCGCCCGTCATGCACACAAATGCCGGGTTTGCCTCGGCGATTGCATCCACCAGAGCTTGGCGCACAGGAGGATTGGCGGCTTCGGTATCTTTCGGGTCATGGAACCGCGTGTCACCGTACACGACGAATTGGAAAGGCACTCTGGCGTCGAATGTGAGGTCAACCGTAGTAGTTTGAGCAGTCGACTTCTTAGTGCAGTAGGTGAGAAGCAACATTGCGACAGAGCCGCAAGCCAGCGCTGCCATTCGCGAAAAACATCTTCTTCGAGAATTCAAGAGATCGTCTCCGAACCGAACGAGCACCGAAAATACAAAATCTCTGCGAAGTCGAATCCGACTTCAGAACTTCAATCGAACCATAAATTGAATTTGCCGAGGCAATCCGGTGCCCGTGTTCGGAGAGGCCGCGTTGTCATTGTTAAGGTTGAAGTTATTGGTGGTCGTAATGATCCCAAAAGTTCCCGGCACGTCGAGAAAGGTCGGAGCATTCGCGGGATCGTAGATTAAGGTCAAATTCCCAGGATCGCCCAGTTGTACGTGGTTAAAGATATTGAACGCCTGCACCGCGAACTCCAGCGAAGTGTGCTCCGTCAGGCGGGTTTCTTTGGTGAGCGCCATATCAATCTGCCACGCATTCAGTGCTCGGCCGACGCCGTTAGGCGCATTTCCAAAGCGCAGAAAATTTCCGTTCGCATCCGTCGGAGGCGCTTGGAACGCAGCGGCATTGATCAACGGCTGCCCGCCGTGTCCGCCGCCCGGCAACATGATCGGCACGCCAGGAATGAGATCGGGACGCTGGTTCGTCTGGTCATTGCCGTCGGGCAGCAAATACGTGAACGGCAGTCCAGCAAAAGGCCCGGATGCAATGCCTCCGCTCAAATCCATCGAGATGGTTTCCGGATGGCCTGTGTGCCACAAACCGATGCTGCTGAGTTGCCATCCGCCGACCACTTTCCCCAGAACACCATGCGTATTGGCGAATGCTTTTCCGGGCCCGAACGGGAGTTCATACACGGCGTTGACGGCAACGTTTTGCCGGACATCAAAAATGCTCGGTCCCTTGTCACAATCCAGGCAGCTGACGTTTTCCGGCCCACTCGATTCACCACCGCCGACCGACCGTCGTTGATCGAATGCGACCAGGTGTAACGCGCCTGAAATTCCAAACCCTTACTGAAGCGGCGTTCCAAAGACAAGCCTAGAGCGTTGTACGTGCTTGAGCCGATGTCTCGCTTGATGTCAACCGAGCCGAAGGGGTCTGGATTGTTCGGATCGGGATAGAACTGGTCCAGATAGCGCGCACAGTCGCCATCGGCAGGATTGAAAACCACGGGTGTGTTGCAAAGATTGACTCCGCCACGCGAGAACAAATGCACCCCGCGGCTGCCGAGGTATTGCGCCGAGGCCAGAAAGTTCGAGGGGAATTCGTGTTCCACGGTCAGGCCCCAGGTTTCGACGTACAAATCCCGACGTCCCTCACGCTGCAGCGCACGGGGATGGTTGGCCTGCTTCTCGGAAGGAACATTTGAGAAATCGGGTTCCAACTGCTGATAGGCGGGTTCGAGCGGGAGAAGCCCGGCGTTTGGTCCGCTCGTTGGCGGAAGTACGCTCACGCGGAACGTGTCGCTTTCGAGGCCTGCATTCAAGTCGTCATTTTGGGCGGCACCGTGATAAATACCGAATCCAGCTCGGAGCACGGTCTTTCCTCCAAGCGCACCCGGCGCCCACGCGACCGAGATTCTCGGATCAAAATTCCGATAGCTGGGGTTATACAGACCAGGATCTTTCGGACACGCGGGAGTATTTATTGGGCCACTCGTCGCCGGAACTGGAAGCGTGTTGAATGAGCCCGAACCCAGACAGACTCCATGGAACTGATACAAGTCGAATACAGTCGTCTGATTCGTGGCTTCGTGAGCGACTCCGTAATAGTCCCAACGAACGCCAGCGGTCAGAGTCAACGCAGGTGTCACCTTCCATTCGTCCTGGAAATAGGGCATGACAAAGTTGCGTCGCAGGCCGTGGCAACACCAGGGCGCAATAAAAGAGATCTTTGCCAGATTCGCATTGATCATGTCCGTTTCCGTCGCGAAATTCAGATTGTTGTCGGCCGTCTGACCTTGATTGAGGCGCACGCGCCGGTACTCCATTCCAGCCTTGAAAGCGTGTCGTCCATGAGTCCAAATCAGGTTGTCCACAACTCCGAACGTCGATCCAATTTCAATGTCGGCGGTATCGTCATTGAGGCCCACGAAATTCGCGCTGCTGACAGCGTATGGCAAGGCACTCGACTGCGGATTGTGATATGGAGATCTGTTGATGTATCCCTTCAGCTCATCGAACAACTTGGGCGAGAACGTATGCTCCAATGCAACCATGTAGTTTGCCGGGTGATTGATGACCTGCAATTTGTCTTGCGGAAGACTGCTGCCGTTCGGGGCATCCACTAAGCTGATATCCCGCTGCGCGCGGCCGTACAGGTTGGTATTCCCATTAATCTTATAGTCCATTCGTACCAGCCAGGTATCTTCGTGGATGGTAGTAGGAGTAGCGGCTGTGAGGTTATCGGCATTGGGATCGTAATTTGACGCGGTCGGGTCCTGCCCTAACCACTGAAATGCCGTGTCCGGATAACTGAATCGCGCCGAGCAGTTGCCGATCGCCCCGACCGACGCACGCCACGGATAACCTTGCATGATCTCGCACATCTGTGGCGACGTGGTCAAGACCTGTTGCAAAAAAGACGTACCGCCCGAAGTTGCGGCGAACCCTGACGGAACGGTGAATGTTTGAGTCGTAGACTGGAGCTGCCGCAATCCTTCATAGCTCACAAAGAAAAATGCCTTATCTTTCTTGATCGGTCCGCCAATCGTCACGCCATATTGACCCATCCGAAACGGAGGCACGTACGGATTTCCTGCAAGATTGTAGTCATTGAAGTTCCGGGCATCGAAAGCTGAGTTTCTCAAATACCCGAACGCGCTTCCGTGCCAGCTATTGGTGCCATGTTTTGTTTCTACGTCGATCTGCCCGCCAGACTGCGTACCGTATTCAACGTCATACAACGCGCTGTTGACGCGGTATTCCTCGACGGCATCCTGTGAGATCTGAAGTCGGGTTTGAGACTTCTGCGCTTGCTCCTGAATTCCGCCCGCGTCAACTCCATCAATCGAGAAGTTGTTATCGTCGCGGGCGCGGCCTGCGAATCGGATGGTCCGCTGGTCACCGCCGCCATCGTCTTGGGCAAACGGTGCCAGCAGCGTGAAGCTTGCCCAATCTCTTCCATTGTTGGGCAGTTCACCAATCTGGATCGCATCAATCACCGTAGATGCTTCGGCCGAAACCCGATCCGCCGGCGTCGTAGTCGCGTTCACTTCTATCTGTTCGTTGATCGCCCCTACTGCCAGTTGCACATCGACGGTACGCGTCTGTCCGACCCGAAGCACGACACTCTCTACTACGTTCGTTTTAAAACCCTTGCCGTTCGTGGTCACCCGATAGGCACCCACCGCAAGCCCTGGAAATCGGTAGTAGCCTTTGGAATTCGTCGACTGATCCTGTGCCAATCCGGTTTCGATCTCGAGCACCTTCACACTGGCGCCAATAATGACCCCTCCTGAGGAATCGGTGACCGTTCCCTCCATCACGGCCCGATCGACCTGGGCATATGCGGCAGGCTTTATCGCCGTTAGAACAAATAGCGCAAACGACACCACAAGTAGTTGGAGAGTGTTCCGGCTCAAGTGCATCGAGAATTCCTTTGGAACAAGGCACGCGTCGACGAGAGTCGCGCCTCGTTCACTGTTGATTGGAGGACTTGGCGATAACGCGAAATCGTAGAGTGTGACTGTGAAGGGGGAATGAAGAGGCGGTTAATTTTTTTTCAGGTAACTTGCATTTTCTCTGAACCGGGGTAGAGGCGCCGTGTATCAGGTCAGAGAAAAATCAGGTTCTACGCTACGTGGGACCTTCCGTTGCTTGCTGCAGTTGCTCCCTTTGCCTAGGATCTAGGGTTTTAGACCCTAAACCTCTACTCCAATCGAGGTTACCGCTGCCCCACGACGACGATCATGAAGCTCCCCGGCTTAGCGAGCGGCCGTGCTCCTGCTTTGCCCTCTTCAAATTCTGCGGTCGGCAAGTATATTTTGTGCGTCGCATCATCGACGTCCATGGTCTTTGTGCCCAGTCCTGTCGTCACGCTCTGCGCAGTCTCCCACTTGCCCGCCTTTTCTTCGACCACGCTGAGTTTGCCTTCGCGGGTGCTGGCAAAAGCCTGATGACCGTCCCACCGGGTGGCGTCCACTCCCGCAGCAATGGGAAGATCGCCAATCACCTTGCCGTCGTCCGTGCTCATTACGATCATCTTTTGCGGTTTGCGACATCCGACAAAGAGTCTGTGCTTTTCTGGATCGATGGACAGTCCCACAGGAGAACCGCCGGGAGCGACCGGCCAGTGTGCGAGAACTTTCCGCGCCTTAAGATCGACCACGGCGACTTGATCCTTGTCCTCCAGGTTGACATAAACCTTTCCCGCCCCATCGGCCGCGAGAAATTCAGGCTTGCCGCCTAGTTCAATGGGAGGATCAATTGCTGCTGTCTTCGGATCGACATCTGCCTTCAGGGTAACCAGTACACCTGCGTCTCCGCAGGAAACCAGGATCAGTCCGGTGCTCTGGTCGTAGATGATGCCGTCCGCATCGTCCTTCGCGGCGACCGTAGCGAGGACTGCGTTGGTCTTGAGATCGAAGATTACAATCGAGCCCACGCCATCGCTAATAAACCCCCGTGCGAGTTCGGGGACAACCGCGACGCCATGGTTGTGCTTCTGGCCGGTTATGTCGGCGACCATTTCACCCGAATCGGCGTTGATCACCATCGTGTGAGTGCTGCGCGGCACGTAAAGACGATGGCTCTTCGCATCCACCGTTATGTAATCAAAGCCGCCCTCTCCGCCAATATGAAATGTCTTTTCGACGGCCCATCCCCCTTGAGCAAATGCGGATGCGCTAAACGTGAAAACCGCCACCATCAGGAGCCATGAAAATTGTCTTCGTATCGACATGAGACCTCTCACAGTTCTTCGTGTCAGTATCGCGGTGTACCAAAATCGCAAGTTCACACTAAACGGATAATATGAAAGAAACCTGAAAGTAGTTTGTGAAATTCCGACCTCAGTCATCTGCCGTTTCATCAGACCGGTCTTCTCTCACTTGGTAGTGACCATGCTTTTCGTAGGTTGAGTGAAATCTCTGCTTTGCGCGTTGTATCCCATGGAGCACGCACTGGAGTCGAAGAATCGTGCAACATTTTCAACTGCGGACGGTTGCTAAGCCGCTCCCCGGCATCTTAAATTAGGGACAACATGCAGTCTTCAAGAGCGACCTTCACTGCGGCAGTGATGTTGATCTTGGTTTTCACTCTGCCGGGGCTTTGTGCCGCCGTTTCGTCGGTCGGAGCCGTCAAAGATAGCGGTTGTCACGGCCACCACAACCCTTTGCCCCCGAATCACAGCTGCTGTTATGGCACCCCGCAAACAACGGCTGTCTTGGTCAAAGCTTGCGCACCAATCATTGGCGAGCCGACGGCAATGCCCTTCGTGGCTGTCGATGCAGCCCTTCCCGGCAAGGCAAACTGGATGCCGCCGCAGAAACACTCTTCCTCTCCACCCTTCCTCAATCTCCGCATCTGAATTTCTGATCGTTCTCCTTATGCGTTGAAGGGTGAAGCCTCAGCCGCAGGCTGTGCTTCAATTATTTGCAGCTTCGTTCAATATCGTTTGGAGTGTCTGTGAGAAAGATCAGATCCATGGTTACGGCAGCATTTATCGCCGGGTCGCTCTGGACCGGCCATGCGGCTTCGCAATCGATGCAGATGCCGGGTATGGACCATGCTGGCATGCACATGGACCATATGCCCACAACACTTGCCGACGAGATCACTCATCACGGAACCTCCGGAACCAGCGCCGAGCCCAACTCAACGCCAATGCCCATGCTCATGACGATGAAGGGCAAGTGGATGCTGATGTTTCATGGAGAGGCCTTCCTAAACGGCGTCCAGCAAAGCGGTCCAAGAGGCGATGACAAAGTCTTCTCCACCAATTGGCTGATGCCGATGGCACAGCGCCCGCTTGGTCCCGGAACGTTCACCGCGCGGTTCATGGTGAGCCTCGAGCCCGCCACGGTCACCGGACGCTTCTATCCCGAACTCTTCCAGCAAGGCGAGACTGCATTCGGCAGGCCCATCGTAGACGGCCAGCATCCCCACGACTTCATCATGGAGATTGCCGCTCTGTACGACCTGAAACTCGGCGAGCATAGCTTGCTTTCGTTCTACGTCGCTCCCACAGGTGACCCGGCGATCGGACCCACCGCATATTCGCATCGCGCCTCAGCGGCAGAAAATCCGATGGCTGCCCTCGGACATCATCTCGAAGATTCCACCCACATCTCCGATGACGTCGTCACTGCCGGACTGACGTACAAAGTGGCACGCATCGAAGCCTCTGGGTTTCATGGCCGCGAGCCAGACGAGTTCCGCTGGAATATCGACTCGGGCAAAATCGATTCCTGGTCGTTGCGCGCTTCGGTCAATCCAGCGCCGAACTGGAGCGCTCAATACTCCTTCGCCCACCTCACCAGCCCCGAAGCGCTGCATCCCGAAGAAGACCTGCAGAGAATGACAGCGTCCGTCATGTACAACCGGCCGATCCCGCGCGGAAACTGGACCAGCACCCTGCTCTGGGGACGCAACCACAGCCTCGATACCGGTATGGTCTGGAACGGATATCTGGCGGAATCGACACTGCGATTTGCCGAACGCAATTACGTTTGGGGACGGGTTGAGAATGCTGACCGGACGAACGAACTCCTTCTGAAAGACCAAATCGAGCCGCCCACGTTCCAGGAAAGCATCATCGGACGCGTGCAAGCCTACACAGCGGGATACGAGCGCGATATCGACCTCTTCCCTCACCTCGCAACCGGATTGGGCGCCCAGTTCACCCTGTATTCCACCCCGACCCCATTGGTCGCTCAGTACGGAACGCACCCGGTCGGAGGCGTCATCTTCCTGAGGCTTCGACCCTTCGGCAACGCCCGATAGCGTACCTGCCGAACAAAAAAATGGGGCCTGCCATGTGGCAGACCCCGCTTTTCTTTGATTCGCTTGTTCCTACTGGTTCTGCAGCAGGATCGGCTCTACGCCCACCGTCACCGAAGCGCCCTTCGAGATGGTGTGCTTGGCGCCGGTCAGGTCGAGGTAATTGATGTACTTCGAAGCCGGTGTGTAGCTCTTATTCCCGCCTGGATGCCAAACCGCCAGCGAGGAATAGCTGTTGGATCCGCTGAACCCGCACGTCCAGATACCGCTGGAAGTGTTCTCCGAGCACAGCGTATTCATCGTGCGCCCAGACATCCAGCTTTCGACCTGGGTGTATGCGTTTCCGGCAGTGTTCGCCTTGCCGTTGGACTCGAGAGTTCCCGTCCGGGCATCGTTCCAGTCGTACCAGTAGTGACGAACTACGCCGTTGGACCACAAGAGCAGGTACAGACGAGCCAGGAAGCCGGCTTGGTCGGTCGCTCCCGGGAGACTGGCGTCTGTGCCCCACGCGCCCTCGGTGGACCACAACGGCAGCGAGCTGATCTTGTAGGTCGACATCGTGCTTTGGTAGCACTGGACCACCGGCACGATGTGTTCCGCCGTCGTGTCGTAATAGGTGTGGAGGCCAACGATGTCAATCCACTTGGTGCCGCCTGCGGCCAAGAATGATCCCAGCCGGTCTGGCATTGTGCAGTTCGAGTTCGGATACGTGTAGTTCAGCTGTCCGTTCGCGGGAGAGATGATCTTTGCGCCCGGGATGTACTTCTTGACGGTCTGGTTCATGTCCTGGGTCAGACGCACCAGCTGCGCGTAGGTACCCGTCCATTGCTTGATGTCATGGGGGGTGTTCCAGCCTTCCCAATAGGTGATTTTGGGATAGCGCTTTGCGATTGCTGTCAGGAAATCGATGAAGTGCTGGTCGGTGCCCGTCCCGTCGGAGTTCAGATCATTCGGAGGGTCGCAAGCGCCATTGGCCATATCGCAGCTGCTATCGTTGGACTTGGAACTAGCCCATCCTGGAGTCCAGCCCACGGTATAGATCAGAGTGTTGTTGTGGTTCGACGCGCTGCTGTTCCAGTCGTCCATGTCGGACCAGCTATAGGTGCCCTTGGCAGTGTTGATCTGACCCCACGCAACGTGGGAATCCCACAAGCGCATGCCTGTGATGGTCATGGTCGGCCAGGGGGTTCCGAACAACACGCCATCGTGGGCAGACATGCCGAATAGAGTGCTCGGAATTGTCGTGGTTGTCACAGAGGGCGGATCAATCGAGCCAACTGCATCGGTTTGGGCGACCATCGTGGCCGCGAAGATCAGGACGAAAAGGCCAACAAGTAGCTGGCTGGGCGCAAGATAGTTCTTCGCTCTCATCGGAACTCCTAATTTTTTTTTAAAATAGACGGGAGACGAGTGGCTTACCAGGGACCGGACGAACCTAAAACCCAAACGGATACTACTACTTTCTTCTCTAGGGGCCCGACTCAAGGGTTGTACAACCCTTGAGTATTGTCGCGGACTGCGAACTTCAAATTCACTAGCGTTTCAACGCTAGTGTCTGTTGCGGCCAGATCATTATCCACTGCGCCAAAATCGCGTTACAGCTTACACCTAAAGTCTTTGTCGATGCAAATTGCGTTGACGCATGCAGCGGGGGCGTGCAAAAAACAGGTGTCGGACTGCAAACTTCTGGGTGGGGGGACTCAGGAATTCACCGATTGAAAAGTCGCCGGTGAGTGGGACCACATCCTGGAAAAGAAAACAGAGCGTGAAAGTCATCCTTTCGGCCTTCACTCTCTGCTTTTGGCGCGTGCGGCAGACAAGCTTGCCCGAACGTCAGATTTCGTAACAAGGCCCGGCCACCTGACCGGGTCAATCCCAAAGCACTCCGCCCGACTCGGCGGTCATATGCTGCATGAGGATTCCCAGGTACAACAGAGCGTTGCACAAATCCTGCGGCTCCCTCGGATTGCCCGGTGCGTGGGTGCGAAGCTCTACCAACCGGTCTTCAATCTCATGCCGGGCCCGATCGATCTTCATCTTCGCCTTACGTCGGTCGCCTTCGAGTAGAGCAAGGTAGTACGTGCGGTACCAGCGCGGCTCTTCTCCGCCGGCTCGATTTGCCATTGTGCGCTGCATGACTTCAACCCAGAATAAGAAAAGTGTGAATTGCAGCCCAGTACAGCAGCCCGTGCCCTGGCCGCCAATACAGTGAATATTGTAGCGGGGTTATAACGTAAACGTTATCGTCGGCATAAAACAGTCGGTTTTGGTGGAAAACGCTGTGAATTTCCGTCTCACATCACCAGGAACCGCTGCCGGATGGCGGCCACCAGCCCGGGGATGGTGAATTCCTTCGCCTGAACGTCGGGACGCAATCCCATCTCCCGCAAGGTGCTGGAAGTCACCGGGCCGATCGAAGACATTTGAATCCCGCTTAGTTCGCGTCTGAGTGCCGAACCTTTCAAACCGAGCAGGGCCACGAAATTCTTGACGGTTGAGGAACTGGTAAACGTCACCACGTGCGGACGAGCCTCTTCACTCTTGAGCGCAGATCGAAGACTCTTCCGCGACGAGTTCGGAATCACAGTTTCGTAGGCTTCTACAACATCCACATGCGCGCCCGCGCGCCGCAGCTCCCTCGGAATCACATCGCGCGCCACCTTGGCCCTCACCAGCAAAACACGCTTCCCTTTCACCTTCGCGCGCATGCTGCGCACCACGGACTCGGCCACATATTCTTTGGGAACCACATCGACTGTCAGTTCTCGCCGCTCGATCGCCTTCTTCGTCGCCGGGCCGATGGCCGCAATTTTCAGCGTGCCCTTCAATTTTCGGAGTGCCGGGGTGGCGCGTAGCTTGCGCATCCGTCCCCACATGGCCTCCACGCCGTTGACGCTGGTCAGAATGAGCCAGTCGTACGACTTCAGATTCTTCAGCGCGGCATCCAACGGCTTGAATGATCTTGGCTCTCGAATCTCGATGAACGGAATCTCGATGACTGTTGCGCCGTGCTTCCGCAGCTCTTTCGAGAGTGCTCCCGCCTGATGCTTTGCCCGTCCCACGAGAACGCGCACGCCGCTCAGGGCCCCATCCCGCTGAACCTTCGCTTTCTTCATTTCTCTTCCTTCGAAGACAACGGGATCTTCCGTGTTCCAAGGCCATGCTCGCACATCAACTGCGCAGTGCCGGAAACGGCGGTATCGGAGGCTCCGCTAAGCGAGTCGATCACCCGTTGCTGCTCCTCGCGCGTCCGGTTTTGGCTCAGCTTGAACTTCGCTTCGATTCTCTCGACACCGATCTCAAACCCGACGATGTGTCCAAGCATGCGGGTACGATAGGCCTCGCTCAGGCTGCTCCATTGCTCCGCGTATGCTGCTTCAAAGGTGGGAATCAGGTCGTGCAGCATCCCAAGCAGTTCGGACGGCTCCGAATAGACGCGCGCTTCGCCATAAACATGAACCGCGCCATAGTTCCATGTAGGTACGTTCTCCCGCGTCGTGTAGTTTGTGGGCGAGATGTAAGCGTGCGGACCGTGAAAGATCATCAGCGTTCGAGGATGCTCCTCGAGCATCTTCCAATGCGGGTTCGCCTTGGCCACGTGCCCGCGAATCAGCATCTGGTCGCCTTCTTCACGGATCACAACCGGGACATGGGTCGCAAACGGACCGTCGACCGCACTCGATACCAGAACTGCAAACGGATTCCCGCGCATAAACTCCAGCGCCGTCTTGCGATTCTCCACTCGGAAATGTTCCGGAATGTACAAAATTTCTCCTACGCCGTGGTTTGCACACCACGCTGCTGCGGCTCAGCGGCGCGGAATGAGTCTTTTCGCCGAATGTAGAGCAATTTCTCCACTTCCGCGACGACCTCGCCCGCTTCGTCTCTGACTTCGACAGCAAATGTGCGCTCGTACTTCAGCAGCGTTTTCAACTTCTCCCGGATCTCGTAGAGTTGCGCATCGCTGATCCGAAATTCCGCCCGCACTTTGCCAATCCCAGGTTTCCGGTAGCGGATCGTCGCCGCCTTGTCCCACACGATGTAATCGCGCCCCAGGTTCGCCATCAGCATCAGCATATAGAAAGCGTCGGTCATCATGTAGAGCGATCCGCCAAAATGCGTGCCGACGTAGTTCGCATTCCACCAGCGCAGCTTCATCTCCACATCGACTTCCTTCATGTCGGCGGAGATCCGCTTCACTCGAATCCCCGCCCCCAGAAACGGCGGCCAAAGGTTCACTCCACGCCGCAAAGCGTGGTTCTGGGATCCGCCCAGAAGCCTGATAAGAAAGGTGCGGGTCATGCTTTCAGTATCTAGTGTAACTGTGTGGGGATAGCCGCCTCGGCTGTCCGGCGGCCCAGATTGTTGGGCCGCAGTTTGTTGAGAATTGGATATCAGGGCTGCGGAGGAACCGCCAGCCCGCGCCCATAAACGGCTTCCAGAATCTGATCTCCCCCGCGTCGGAGCAGGTCCGCGCCGGCCGCATTCCCGAGCCTTTCCGGATCATCCCCGTCGCGCGAGTCCCGCAGCAATTTAGAACCATCAGGATCAGCGACGATCGATTCCAGATGCAGCTTGCCGTTCTTGACTTCAGCAAACGCCCCAATCGGAACCTGGCATCCTCCGCCAAGGCTGTTCAGCAGCGCACGCTCGCAGGTAGTCGCTGCGCGGGCGTTGGGATCGTTCAAAAACGCGAGCAACTCGCGTGTCGTCGCGTCACCGTCGCGAATCTCGATACCCAGCGCTCCCTGCCCCGCTGCCGGACACATGATTTCCGCCGGAATGATCTGCTTGATCAATTCCGTCTTGCCCAGGCGCTTCAGCCCCGCCGAAGCGAGGATGATGGCGTCGTATTCCCCTTGCTCAAGCTTGCGCAAACGCGTGTCCACGTTCCCGCGCAAAGGGTGGATATCGAGATCGGGCCGAATCGCTTTGATCTGCGCCTGTCGCCGCAAGCTGGATGTGCCGACGCGCGCGCCTTTGGGTAAGTCTTCTACGCTCGAGTAATGGCGCGAGCAGAACGCGTCGCGGGGATCCTGGCGCTCGGTGATGGCGGCGATCTCAAATCCTTTGGGGAGTTCCGTAGGCAGGTCTTTAAGCGAATGCACGGCAAGGTCGACGCGCCCGGCAGCAAGCGCCTCTTCGATCTCTTTCGTGAACATCCCCTTGGTCCCGACCTTGGCGAGAGCAACATCGGTAATCTTGTCGCCGGTCGTGTGGATGATTTCGATCTCAACTTCGTGTCCGCGCTCGCGTAACAGAGCGGAGATGTGGTTGGCCTGCCAGAGCGCCAACTGAGAGCCGCGGGAGCCAATCCGGAGTTTGGCCATTAGCGCCGCGTCCCCACTTCGTCTTTCTTCACCGCCGCTTCCTCGGACGATTCCTTCGCCTTCACCTGCAAATTAAACAGCCGCCGCACGACATCGACCACAGTCGTCGCTTCCGATTCCTTTGCCGCCGACTTCAACGTCGTAATCGGCGTATGCATCACCTTATTGATGATCCCTCGCGTCAGCGCCTCGATCGCGATCTCCTGTTCCGGCGACAGTTGCCCCATACGTCCGCGCACTCGGTCAATCTCCGCCTGCCGGATCGTCTCCAGATGATCCTGCAACGACACAATCGTCGGAACCACGTCCAGCGTGCTGATGCGCGCTTCAAACTTCTCGACTTCACTAGCGATGATTGCCTCGGCGCGCTCCGCTTCCTTTCGCCGGTCCGCCACATGGCTCGTCACCGCCTGCTGCAGATCGTCGATGTCATAGGCAAAGATGCCATCCAACTTCGCCATCTCAGGCGCCACATCGCGTGGGACGGCAATATCAATAAAGAACATCGGACGGTTCTTGCGCCGCGCCAGGAACTGTTCGCCATGCTCGCGCCGGAAAATGGCATGCGGCGCGCCGGTCGAAGTAATAACGATGTCCGCTTTATCGCACGTCGAATACAGATCCTCGAACTTGATGGCCTGCCCGTCGAACTTCTGTGCCAGCCCAATCGCCCGTTCGTACGTCCGGTTCGCCACGAAGATCGACGCGCAGCCATGCGCCATCAGATGCCGAGCTGCCAGTTCGCTCATCTTCCCGGCCCCGATGATGAATACGTTCTTCCCCTGCAGCGTCCCGAAGATCTTCTTCGCCAGTTCCACCGCCACCGACGCAATCGACACCGACGACGATCCCACTGCCGTTTCCGTCCGCACCCGCTTGGCGACCGCAAACGCCCGTGAGAAGAGTTGATCCAGCTGCCCGCGCACAGCGCCTACTGCTCGCGCCGTCGCATAAGCCTCTTTCACCTGCCCGAGAATCTGCGCCTCGCCGACCACCATCGAATCCAGGCTCGCCGCCACCCGAAACAAGTGCCGCACCGCATCCTTGTCACGAAATTCGTACAGATGCGGATCCAGATCCTCCGCCTTCAGATGAAAGTGATCGTGCAGAAACCCCCGCAAATCGGCATGACCATTCGTCGTATGCGTGACGACCTCAACCCGGTTGCAGGTCGAGATCACCATCCCCTCTTCAATTCCTGGAAACGCGGTCAAGTCGCGGCAGGTATCGGGCAGGCGAGACTCGGGGATCGCCAGCCGCTCCCGGACTTCCAGCGGCGCGCTCTTATGATTCAGCCCAATGAGTTGGAATCTCATGATGCCCCGAACCTGTGCATTCCCGAAAAGTAGTTCGCCGCCCAAGCCGCCAGGGCAGCCACAACCGTGAATGTCGCCAGGAACGCCGCCCGCCGTCCACGCCATCCGGAGTTCCAGCGCGTAAAGACCATGACCATGTACACGGCCCACATCAAAACCGACAGCAGGATCTTCGGATCAAGAAAGTCCACCCGCCCGTAGGTCGTCATCGCTACCACAGACCCGGTTAGCAATCCCAGCGTCATGAACGGAAATCCCAGCAGTAGCGATCGATATCCAATCTGATCAATCACTTCCAGCGCCGGCAGGAACGAAATCAGGCTGGTCGGCTTCTTCGACTTCAGCCGTCTTTCCTGCACCAGGTAGATCAGGCTTGCCCCAAAGCTCAACACCAGCGCCGCATATCCCGTGAAGATCAGAACGATGTGGGCAATCAGCCATCCCTTGTGTGAGACAAACTGAGTCAGCAAAACCGGTTGCTGGTCCACCGCCGCCACAAACGTCAGGAAGAAGACCACCGGAAACACGACGACTCCTGGCGACGTCGTCTGGTAGATCGCGTAGATGACCATAAAGAAAGCCATCGACAGAAATGCCAGCAGAGATTCTCCGTTATGGACGGAAGCCCAGACGATGTGCCCGGAAAGGAAAAGCTCGGTCAGGGATACAAAATGAAACACCATGCCCATGCTTGCCGCGTGGAAGGCAATCCGGCTGAAAAGGTCACTGGTGCGGGACAACGCCACGAAGGCGTAAACCAGTCCGATGAAGTAGCACCCCAGTGCAAACCGCAGCCAAAGCAGTGACATAGACCCCATTAAAGTGCCGGAATCCCTTGAGTTTACCCCAAATCCACAGTCCGGCAGAACCTCTCTGGTACTACGTTCCTATTGTCCACACGGATTTCCCTAAGGCCAACAAAGAGGGTCACTTGAATGTGTGATTAGAATCACAGACGAGTCTATTTCGGCGCCGCGTGAGGATTGGGCATCCCCGGGGGGATCGCCGTATGCCCCGCACCCATTGATCCCATATCGCCCGGAGAGAAGCACGTCACCCGTCCGCTCGCAGCCACCCGCAGCTCCGACGGACAATCCCCGCTTTCGACCGACCCGCCCTGGGCGTGAATCGTGAATAGCTTTCCTTCCGCGTTCCCGGCGACTCCCACCACCATTCCCGGCATGTCATACGCGACGTAGAACGGCTTCTTGCCTTGGCTCGCCTGCATCGCGCAATCGCTGGCTCCCTTCGATTCCGCCGGACTTGCGCCCACTTCGAGGCGTCCGCAGTTCGTTGCCGACGCTCCTGCATACTCCTGCAGTTTGATCTGTACCGCATCCGGAGTTTTCGGCGTCGCCGAATCCGTTGCAGTCGCGGGAGATCCCGACTTGTTACAAGCTACGTTGCTGGCCAAGAGGATAGCGAGACAAACCCAGGGAGTTTTCATTGATCGTCGATTGTATTCCCGTACTCGAAATTTTGGCCCGCGAAAGTTCTACTACTTCCCGCCAGTCAGCTGTCGTATCAAATCGACCTCGGCCTTGCGGTACGGCGTGCCATCCGGCCGTAGCACCTCGTGAAACCACACCGGCGGATCATGCAGGATATACGGATGCTGCCATGACTCCCACGGATAAAACGTCTGTGTCTTCCCTGCCACGAATCCCCAGTTGATGGCGCCAACATGCTCCTGCTTGGCGAGCGGCAGGATGGTGTCGAACGTGCTGCCAGCCGGTCGCGCCATATACTCCGTGCAAATCACCGGCCGGTGCAACCGCCGGAGCCACTCCACCTCTTCTTTAAACGATTCCGGCCAGCTGTAGTTGTGGAAGGTAATCACGTCCGACTCGCGCAACTGAATCCGCTGAATCTCGTCTGGCGCCTCATCCTTTGCCGTATCGATGTCCCACACGCCGCTGGTCAACGGCTGCGACGGGGTCGCCTCCCGCGCCCACGCAAACGCCTGCGGCAGCAGCTCCGCAACCCGCGCCAGCTTCAACGACATTTTCAATTCCGTCTTCGGATAGCTCCCCGTCGTATCCGATCCCGGTTCATTCCACACATCCCATCCGAGAATCCGGTCATCCTTGGCGAACGCTCCGACCACACCCTCCACGTATGCCTTCAGCCGCGGAACCTGTCCCGGATCAGCCAGCGCTTTTGCCCCGGGACTTTGCACCCATCCCGAATTGTGTACACCCGGAATCGGCGGATGCTGCGGGCCCAACTGCGGCAACGGATCCCAACACGAGTCAAACAGCACCAGTAACGGTCGGATGTGATGCCGGGACGCAATGCTCAGAAACTCATCCAGCCGTTTCTGGAATCCAGCCGCATCCTGCTGCCAAAGCAGGTCATGCAGGAACACGCGCATCGTGTTCATGCCCATCGCTTCAGCCCAGCCCAATTCCTTATCAATCTCGGCAGGATTAAACGTGTCCTTCTGCCACATCTCGAGTTCGTTGATCGCGTCTTTCGGAATGTAGTTGCTGCCTACCAGCCATGGCTGATGCGCATACCAGTCATTGGCTTTCTGCTCGGACCACCGGGCATTTTGTGCGATTGCACTTGATGCAAGGAACACCACGAGACAGGAAATCGCGAGCCAGAAATAAGTTCGGGAAGTTTTCAAGGAAGGTCTCCGCCGACATTTATATCTGGAGGAATCGCCAGAATCAACAAACGCAAGCCGCAAGTCGTGGCGACTACGAAGCCGCGAAGCGGCGGCAGAATGCAGCCCACGGCGCAAGCCGTGGGTGACACCAAGCCCTCAAAGATCAAGCTCCGTAGGAGCGCAAGAAAAATTCTCGCGGACATTCTCGGATGCTTGGCGAATTTGGCCTTTCACTCGAATCCTAAACATCACACTCGCGCTCTATTCCACTCCTAAACTTCCCAGCGCTTCGTCCAATAGCGCCACGTCGATGCTGAGCCGCCTTCCCTGCTCTTTCACATCCTCCAATTCATCGAACGCGCGGAACAATCGCATCTTCACCGCCGCATACTGCTCGGCATCATTCAACGGACGCCCGTGCTCCCGGCTCCATCCTTCGATCGCACTCTGGGGCAAAAACACGCTGATCGCATACGTCAGCTTACGGTCGGAAGTCACATCAAAAACAAATTCCGTTGCTGGAGCCTCAGCGTCGTTCGCGAGTGCCGCGCGCTTCCCGACAAAGTAATACTGGTACACGTAGCCTTGGGCGCCGGTGTAGGTCTTGAGCCGCCGAACCGTCATGCCCGCCATTATCGGCTTTCCGTTTCCACTTGTCTCCCGGCGACAAAAAATCACAATTCAGTGGCGGCAAGATCACCAACAGGAATATTGTTGCAGACGCCAGTCCACTTCGTTACCGGAGAATCGTTCTCATGTTGAATCGCAGGAATTTCCTGAAAGTCGCCGGCGGTGCAACGGCCGCGGCAGCCGTGAGTGGAAAAATCTACGCCTTGTCCACCGAGCCCGTGTTTTCCTCGCCTGTCGCCCCCAACGATCATATCCAGATCGCCCTCATCGGTGCCGGCGGACAGGGCCAGTACGACACCCGAAACGCCGTTCAGGTCCCCGGCGTCAAGCTCGTGGCTGCCTCCGACTGCTATGACGGACGACTCGAGCACTGCAAGGAACTCTGGGGCAAGGACGTCTTCACCACCCGCGACTACAAGGAAATCCTCGACCGCAAAGATATCGACGCCGTGATCATCGGCACTCCCGACCATTGGCACAAGCAGGTCGCCGTCGATGCCATGAAGGCCGGCAAGGACGTCTACTGCGAAAAGCCCATGATCCACGCCTACTCCGACGGCCCCGAGATGATCGAGACGGCTCGCTCCACCAATCGCATTCTGCAGATCGGCAGCCAGCGCGTCAGCTCGATCGTTTACGCGAAAGCGAAGGAACTGCTCGCCGCCGGCGCGATCGGCCAGCTCAACATGGTCAGCGCGCACTGGGATCGCAATTCTTCGATCGGCGCGTGGAATTACACCGTCCCTCTCGACGCCTCAACCGAAACCTGCGACTGGCCGCGCTTCCTCGGTACCGCTCCAAAGATTCCCTTTAACGCAGAGCACTTCTTCCAATGGCGAAAGTGGAAAGCCTACGGCACCGGAGTCGCCGGAGATCTCTTCGTCCACCTCTTCAGCGGAACTCACTTCATCACCGGATCGAACGGCCCCAACCGCGCTATGGCTACCGGCGGCCTGCGCTTCTGGAAAGATGGCCGCGATGCCGACGACGTCCTGCTCGGGCTCTTTGATTATCCCCAGGACTTCAACCTCAGCCTCCGTGTGAACTTCGTCGACGGCGGCGAAGAAAGCGAGGGCCTCCAGTTCACCGGCTCCGAAGGCACGATGGAAATTGAATACAACGCAGTCACGGTCAGTCGGACTCCGCGCGAAAAAGAGCCCGGCTATACCGTGAACAGCTTTGCGGAGGATATGCAGAAAAAAACTCTCGCTGCCTATCACGAGAAATATCCGCCGTCGCATCCCACGGGCCCGACATCGACCGCCTTCGAAAAATACGTCGCTCCGAAGGGCTATGTCGATATGTACGATCACTTCCAGAATTTCTTCGCCTCGGTTCGCACCCGCAAGCCTCCGGTCGAAGACGCCACGTTCGGCTACCGCGCCGCCGGCGCCGCCCTGCTCAGCAATCTGAGCATCGAGCGGAACTCGGTTGTAAAGTGGGATCCCGAGACGATGAAACTCGTCTGAGAAGGGTTTTGGGAAGGGCACGGCTTCAGCCGTGCCGCTAGGGTCCAATAGGATGCGGGCTTTAGCCCCTGTGGAAGGCGTATCCCGCCGCCCATCCCTATTCCCATTTCGGGACAGATCTCGCGATTCCTTTCCGAAGAAACTTGCTTGACTCCCCTTTTCTGCCGATATCACTCCCTAGGAGTGCTGTCGAATGGCCTATTGGCTTTGGATCGTTCTGGCTTTCTTGTCGGTTATCTGCCTTCAACAGATATTCATCCAGAGAATTCGCCGCGATGCGCGGAAGCGGGAGGAAATCTTCCGCATCGTCACCGAAAACGCCGCCGACATGATCGCCCTCGTCGACATGAAAGGACGTCGTCTCTACAACAGCCCCGCCTACAAACGGATTCTCGGTTATTCCCCGGCGGAGCTCAGCGAGACCTCATCCTTCGAACAGATTCATCCTGACGACCGTCTTCGTGTCCTGGCCGCCGCCCGCCTGGCCCGAGAAAGCGGAAACGGCCAACGCCTCGAATACCGCATCCGCCACAAAGACGGAAGCTGGCGCACTCTGGAGTCCGTTGCCAGCACCATCCGCGACGACAAAGGAGAAGTCGCCAAGCTGGTCATCGTCAATCGCGATATCACCGAGCGCAAGCGAGCCGAGCAGCAACTGGAATACAACTTGTTCCACGATCCGCTCACCGGATTGGCCAACCGGCGCTCGTTCCTCGACCGCCTGCAACACGCCTTCGCCAGTTCCCGCAACGATCGAAGCCGTTCGCATGCCTTGCTGATCATCAATATCGATCACTTCAAGGCCTTCAACGAAACCATGCGCGCGTCCGCAGGCGATCAGGTCCTGATTGAAATCGCCCGCCGCCTTTCCAGTCTCATTCGCGTCCAGTCCATCGCCGAACAGCGCGATGCAGTGGTCGCATCGCTGTTCCGGCTTGGAAACGACGAATTCACCGTATTGCTCGAGGGCCTTGGCGATGCCAGCGATGCCTTGCGGACGGCCAGAGCCTTTCAGCAATCCGCCGCCGAGCCTTTTATCGTTGGGTCAAAAGAAATTCGAGCCTCGCTCAGCGTTGGAATCGCTCTCCACGCCATCGATCACGAACGCCCCGAAGACTTGTTGCGCGATGCCGACATTGCCCTGCGCCGCGCGAAGTCGCTCGGAGGTTCCCGCTGTGAAGTCTACGACGAGGCCATGCACTCGCGCGCTGTCGGTAGGCTCGCTCTCGAGTCTGATCTTCGGACCGCGCTCAACCAGCAGCAGTTCCGTGTCTATTACCAGCCGGTCATGCGCCTTACCGACCGCAGCATTGTGAGCTTTGAGGCCCTGTTGCGATGGGAACATCCCAAGCAGGGACTAATCTCTCCCTACCGTTTCATTGAAGCCGCGGAGGATACCGGCATCCTCGTCTCGATCGGTCACTGGCTCATCCTGCAGGCCTGCCGGCAGCTTCGCGAGTGGCAGGTTCTCTCTCCGGCGAAGTCCGGGGTGAGTATCACGGTGAACGTTTCCGCTCGCCAGTTTGCCGACGCGCGGCTGGTCACCGATCTTCAGCAGGCGCTCGAACAAACCGGAGTCGATCCGTCGTGGCTCCAGCTGGAAATCACCGAGTGCATCGCCGCCGCCGATCCCAAACTGACTCTTACCGTCTTGTCCCACCTGAAGCACCTTGGTATCGGCGTCATCCTCGATGATTTCGGGACAGGCTCAACTTCCCTGCGCGCTCTGAGGCAATTCCCGGTCGACGCTCTCAAAGTCGACCGTTCTCTGATCGGCGAAATGCAGAGCGACCGCATCACCGAAGACATCATCCGCATGATGATCTCGCTGGCTCACAACATCGGCCTCGAAGCCGTTGCGGAAGGCATCGAGACCTCCGCCCAGATGAAACGGCTGCTCGAAATGGGATGCGAATACGGACAGGGCTACTACTTCTCCCAGCCGCTCGACGCCAAGGGCGCGTTGACGTTCCTGCGTCAGAACGTGATCTCCGTCCGCGCCACCAGCGCGTCCGCCGGTGGAAGAACGGCGCCCTAGCACCGTGTAAGGCATGGAGCCGTGGAAGAGCGGCGCTTTAGCACCGCGTAACGCGGGAAAAGGAAGGGGCTTTTAAGCCCCGGCATTACCTCGTTCCATTCCCCACGGAAACAACTCTTCCATACTCCGTCGCGCGACTGAGCCGATCGAACATCCGCCAAGCTTCCACCGACACCCTGCTGATCGCCTCTTCTCCGTCTCGTTCATTGCGCAAAAACGCCGTCATCACGCAAATCACATATGGACGCCCCTCGACAAACACGATTCCGGAATCGTTGCGCACCGCCTCGAGTTCCCCCGGTTTGTTGGCAATCTTGAGCTCCGCGGGAAGTTCCCTGGGGATAAACGAGCTCTTATTCGTGCTGAGCATCTTGAAGAAATCGTCTGTCGATTCCTTGTTCAGTAGCTTGCCTTTGTAAATCGCTTCCAGCAGCGCCGCCATCTCGCGCGGAGTCGAGATATTCTCCCGCCCTTCTTTCGCCGCCTGCAGGTCCATCATTTTTCGCCGCAACCGTGTATGTGTCAGCCCCAGCGAATCGAGCATGGCATTCACGTTCTGCATGCCAACGCGGTCGATGAGAACATTGGTCGCGGCATTGTCGCTGACTGCAACCATCATGGTTGCGAGATCGCGAAGGGTAATTTTCGTAACGCCCGGAGTCAGCCCGTTCATGATGTCGCTGTCCGGAACCAGATCCGCCGACTGGACAGTGTAAAGATCGGTCAGCTTGAGCTTCCCTTGCTGCGCCTGCAGATAGAGATTCGCCAGTACCGTGATCTTGATCGAACTGGCCTGCGCGAATACTTCATCCTCATGCAGATAGTAATGCTGGCCCGTATTGAGATCCTCGATCGCAACGCCCATCACCCCATCAAGATGCTGATCGATCTCTTCAATTTTCGCTTCGAGCTTCTGCCACAGGACCTTCTGCTTCCCGGCAGACGGAGTTGCAGTTTGGGCGAAACAGCTGGTAAGAAGCAATGTGCAGACGAGGAACCGGGTCACGAAGGGTCTCCTGAAGGCAGGGATTGTAGCAGGTCAGACCGAGAGACGACTTCCCCACGCTAGCGCGATTGTCATCCTGAAGCGCGTGTTTTCGCGCTTCAGGATCCATACATTATCTCGTCAAGAATGAGACGCCAGCACTCACCCTTCAATCCTCGCGTCCCGAAGCTGCTTCACGGCCGTCTCCGAGCTCACCGGCGAGTAATACACCTCTTTAAACGTATACGGTTTTGCCTTGCCGCCAATCACCGGGAGGATCTCGATGTGCCAGTGATAGTCCTCATCAATCGTCTTCCAGTATCCGAGATTCTTCGAGGGATGCAAGCTGCTTGGTGAGGTATGCAGCACCGCATGAAATTCTTCCGTCACCGATCGCACCCGCTGCAGCGTCCGCCGCAAGAGCGCTGCCAGGTTCACCCGCAGTCCCGGACGATTGAGTCCAGTTCGCTCGAACGCCGCCTCGTGCTTGCGCGGAAGAATCCAGGTTTCGTAAGGCACGCGCGGCGCATAAGGACACATCGCAAGATAGTCCCCCCGCACTTCGATCACGCGCTCCCCCTGGCGCTCTTCCTGGTGAATGATGTCGCAGAATACGCATCGTTCCTTGCCCAAGTAGTACTCGCGCCCGGCGCGCAACTCGTACAGCACGCGCCGCGGCACAAACATCGTTGCCGTAATCTGCGATGTCGGGTGCGCGAACTCTTGGCCGGCGTTCTTGCCGTAATCCTTGAAGAAGCTGACGTACTTGATTCGCGGATCTCGCTTCAGATCGAGAATCCGTTCCGCCGCCACGCGTAGAAAATGTCCAATCTCCTCATCGCTGGCCTTCCAAAGATGCCGTTCGTGATTCGGATTCTCCACCAGAACTTCGTGCGCTCCAATCGACCGCATCTGGTCGTAAAGGCCATCGCCCCGGCGGTCCGGCTCACCTTCCACTCGATACAAAGGCCTCGGATGCACCACCGACCGCGCCGACCACGAACTTGCCGGCGTATTCGGTGAACTCGCAATCTGCTGAAGATTGATGTGAGCGTCAGGACAGAACGGGCACGGTGCATCGAGGTGCGGAGCCGCCTCTCCCGGATCGTCTCCGGTGATGACCCATGAACGTGTGATGGGATCCTTGCGAAGTTCCACAGCAAATCAAAACACCGCCGCGCAGCCTCGTCAACCACATTTGCGATTCATATTTTGACGCGGCTGTGCCTGAAATCACGCGTCAGGACGCCACCGGGCTTTTGTTATAATCCGCCGAAGCCCGCCAGATGACCGAGCCGTCCACTCCGCTGATGCGGCAGTATGCTGCCGTCAAGAAAGATCATCCCACCGCGCTTTTGTTCTTCCGCCTCGGCGATTTCTACGAGCTCTTCTTTGACGACGCGGTCGTTGCCGCCAAAGAGCTGCAGATTACCCTGACTTCCCGAAACAAGGAAAAAGGGATTGCTGTCCCGATGTGCGGTGTGCCCTATCACGCCGCCGATGGCTACATCAGCAAGCTGATCCGCAAAGGATTCAAGGTCGCGATCTGCGAGCAAATGGAAGACCCACGGCTCGCAAAGAAGTTAGTCCGGCGGGAGGTGACCCGCGTCGTCACGCCCGGAACTGCCGCAGATTCCTCGCTCGGATCCGATGAGAACAACTTTCTGGCTGCACTCGCGCAATTTGGCGATCGCGTGGGATTCGCCGCCCTTGATTTGTCCACCGGCGAATTCCGCGCCACAGAATTCTCCGGCGAAGGTGCGCTGCGCAGAGTGCAAGAAGAACTGGAACAACTGCGGCCGAAAGAGTTGCTGTACGGATCAAGTGCGCCGCTCTTCGATGCCGCTGACGCCAGGCAACCGAGCCTCTCTCGCCCTGAGAGTCGAGGGCGCTTGTCGCCACAAGGTGCATCGTTCACCGAAACTCCGCTCGACGATTGGATCTTCTCCCCGGATCACGCGTTACCCCTGCTCGAGAACCACTTCGGTGTGATCTCTCTCGAAGGCTTCGGGCTCGCCGGACGCACCGCCGCGGCCTCCGCTGCGGGTGCGATCCTTTATTACGTTCGCTCCACGCAGCGCGGATCTCTTCACCATGTCGACCGCATCGGCTGGTACGAGCGGCAGAATTGCCTGGTCCTCGATGCCGTCACCGTCCGTAACCTGGAGTTGATCGAACCCCTGTTCGCAGGAACGGACTCTGGCGTTACTCTCTTCCGCTGCATCGACGCCGCCATTACTCCAATGGGAAAACGCCTCCTGCGGGCCTGGCTGCTGCGGCCATCGCTCGATCTCGCCGAGATTCAAGGACGGCTCGATGCAGTCGAAGCTGGCGTGAAAGACCTCATGGCTCGCGAGGATCTTCGCCGCGCACTCGACGGCGTACTCGATCTGGAGCGCTTGCTGAGCCGCGTGACTCTCGAGACCGCCAATCCCCGCGATGTCCTGGCGCTGGCTGCTTCGCTCGCAAAGATTCCTGCCGTAAAAACGGCGGTGGGCCGCCTGTCAGCGCCGCGCTTGCTCAAGCTTCATGACTCCCTGGACGAGCTAAGTGATCTCCGCGATCGAATCGAGAAAACGATCGTTCCCGAGCCGCCACTGAGCTTCGCTGACGGAGGAATCATCGCCCAGGGTGTGGACCGCGATCTTGACGAACTCCGCGAACTGTCCCGCAACAGCAAAGCCGTCCTGGCCCAGATCGAACAGCGCGAACGCGAGCGCACCGGGATTAGCTCGTTGAAGGTCAAGTTCAACTCCATCTTCGGCTATTACATCGAGATCTCGAAGTCGAATCTGCATCTCGCCCCTCAAGACTACGAGCGAAAGCAGACGCTCGTCGGCGCCGAGCGCTTCACCACTCCCGAACTGAAGGAGTACGAAGCCAAGATTCTCGACGCCCAGGAAAAGATCGTTGAGATCGAGCGCCGCTTGTTTACCGAACTGCGCACCGCGATTGCCGCTGAGGCGAAGCGCATCCGCCAGACGGCCTTGGCTCTCGCCGAAGTAGATGTCCTCGGATCGCTCGCCCATATTGCAGCCCTCCGAAACTACTGCCGTCCGCAGTTCAATGACGCGGCCGGTGAGGTGGAAATCATTGAAGGCCGCCATCCCGTCATCGAGCAGCAAGAACTGGCAGGCGGGAGTGAGCGCTTCGTTCCCAACGATCTGTACCTGAACAGTTCGACTCACAACATCCTGCTGCTCACTGGCCCGAACATGGGTGGTAAGTCAACCTACCTTCGGCAGACCGCGCTGATCGCAATTCTGGCTCAAATGGGATCATTCGTCCCTGCCCGCTCCGCAAAGCTGAGCATTGTGGACCGTGTCTTCACCCGCATCGGCGCTAGCGACAATCTGGCCCGTGGCCGATCCACGTTCATGGTCGAAATGACCGAGACCGCAGCAATCCTGCACACAGCCACAGCCCGCTCGCTCATCCTGTTGGACGAAGTCGGCCGCGGAACCGCAACCTATGACGGACTGGCGATCGCCTGGGCAGCAGTCGAATACCTGCACTCGCGCGTACAAGCCAAGACGCTGTTCGCTACCCATTATTTCGAGTTGACGGAACTCGCCGAGCAACTCGAAGGCGTGAAGAATTACCACGTCTCGGTGAAAGAAACTGGAGGAGGGATCGTCTTCCTGCGCAAAGTCGAGCCGGGAGCGGCCGATCGCAGCTACGGCATCGAAGTCGCTAAACTTGCCGGACTTCCCAACCAGGTCGTGGAGCGAGCACGCGAAGTGCTGGCCCAGCACGAATTCGCCGAGCAGCAAGCGACGGCACACTTATCTCCAGGATCGATGCCTCCACCGGCTCAGTTGACCATCTTTACTCCCCTGTCGCAGCCAGTGCTGGACAAGTTGCGCGACGTCGATTTGAATCGCCTTACGCCGCTTGAGGCGCTGAATCTGCTTGCGGAACTCAAAAAAGAAGTCTGACCACCAGCGCATCGAGAATCAGGGAGGAAGTTTCTGGCACGCGACCTCGGACAACTACTGATCATCGGCTTCGACGGAGCCGAAATGAATCCCCGCCTCGCTTCCCTGCTGAAGCGTCTGCAGCCCGCTGGCGTGATCCTCTTTGCCCGCAATATCAAAAGCGCCGATCAGACATGGACGTTGCTCTGTGAATGCCAACGCTGCGTTGCAACTCCCCTCTTCACCTGCGTCGACCTCGAAGGCGGCACTGTAGATCGCTTTCGCGAAGCGTTAGGTTCTGCCCCATCGGCGGCAGAGGTATTTGCTACCGGAGACCGCAAGGTCTTCCGCGAGCACGGACGCATCATCGGCGAGAATTGCCGCGCGCTTGGCTTCAACGTCGATTTCGCGCCCGTGCTTGATCTCGCTTTCGAGGCATCGCGCTCCGTGATGGGATCGCGGGCAGTCTCTGCGGATCCCCGCGAAACGATCCTTTATGTTCGCGAGTTTCTAGCCGGACTAGCCGCAGCCAACGTTCTCGGATGCGGCAAACACTTTCCAGGTCTCGGCGAAGGCAGGCTCGACAGCCACCACGAACTGCCAGTAATCGAGAAGCCGATGAAGAAGCTGTGGGCCGAAGACCTGGTTCCCTACCGGACCCTGCGCCGACAACTTCCCTTCGTCATGGTCTCGCACGCGGCATATCCGCAGGTCACGAAGTCAAACACTCCCGCCTCGATTTCAAAGCTCTGGATCACCGATGTTCTGCGAAAGAAAATCGGCTTCCGCAAGCTGATCGTCTCCGACGACCTCGAAATGGGCGGAGTGCTCTCAGCGGTGCCTGTAGGAAAAGCCGCCACTGAATTCATTCGCGCGGGTGGAGACGTCTGTCTCGTATGCCACCGCGAGGATTTTGTGATGCAGGCTCACGAAGAACTCACCCGCACCGCCGAGAAAGATAAGCAGTTCGCGCGGCGCGTGGCCCAATCCACGAAGCGCGTTCTGGCATTCAAGAAGAAGTGGTCCAGGACAATGCGCATGTCGAAGATGCCAACCGCGGCAACCGTGGAAAAGCTCACCAGAAAGCTCTGGGAGTTCAGCGAGAAAGTTCGCCTCGAAGACATCAATCAGGAAGAAGAGTCACGGCCCGCATGAGAAAGAAGCCCATGGTCGTCGCCGGGGTGATGAGCGGAACCTCCGCCGACGGCATCAATGTCGCATTGGTGAAATTCGACGGCTCTCGGAACCTTTTCTCCGCCAGCGAAACCCCCGCAGGTGCGCGGCCGCGCCACGCGCTTTCCCTCGTCGGCCAGGCTGAATACGCTTATCCGCCCAAAGTCCGCAACGCGGTGCTCTCGGCGATGAACGCCTCGCGGGCCAGCGTAGCCGATTTGTCGCGCCTCAATTTTCTTCTGGGCGAACTCTACGCTGAAGCCGTGCTCGAAACGCAGCGAAAGTTCCGCACCGAGGTCAACCTTGTCGGCTGCCATGGGCAGACTCTCTACCATCAGGGCGATGCCAAAGTGTTCCTGGGACGAAAAGTGTCCACCACCTGGCAGACAGGAGAAGGCTCCATCATCGCCGCCCGCCTCGGAGCTCCCGTCATTTCTGATTTCCGTCCCGCGGACATGGCCGCCGGCGGCAAAGGAGCGCCGCTCGTTCCCTTCCTCGACTACCTCTGGTTTCGCGACCACCACATCGGACGCATCGTGCAGAACATCGGCGGCATTGCCAATCTCACGGCAATTCCCGCCGGAGCCCGCGCCGAGCGCGTCTTCGCCTTCGATACCGGACCAGGCAACATGGTCATCGACGCTGTCATGCAGAAGCGTTTTGGAAAGGCGTTTGATTCCGATGGCAAGCAGGCGGCATCCGGAACTCCGAACGAGCCGATACTGCAGCGCTTGTTGAGCCGGCAGTTTTTCCGCGCAAAGCCTCCCAAGACCGCAGGCCGCGAAGAGTTCGGTCGTGAATTCGTTGCACAGTTCCTCCAGCTTTGCGGCCGCGCCCGAAAACACGATGTGGTTGCGACCGCAACTGCCTTGACAGCCCGATCGATTACGGACGCAGTCCAGCGCTACGTCATTCCGGCCGCCCGACGCCGAAATTCGTTCCGTGAATTAGTGATTTCCGGTGGCGGCGCTCGTAACGCGACTCTCGTCGCCATGCTTGCCGAACAACTCGCCCCGTTGGGCATCGTCGTCCGCTTCTCCGATGAGTTTGGCCTGCCCTCCGAGGCGAAAGAGGCGGTCGCGTTTGCCGTGCTCGCCTACGAGACCTGGAACCGGCGTCCGTCGAATGTCCCCTCTGCCACCGGAGCAGCGCGGCCAGCCGTGCTGGGGAAAATCTCCTATGCCTAGCACCAGGAACGTCGGAACTCAGACCTCCGACCTCGGGCACTCCTTTGTTCGGCCATTCGTTTGCACCTTGCTTTCTCTCGCGCTCTTACTCCTCTCGTCCTGCTCCACCAAGCCCGACGCCAACACTGTCGTGATGATCATCGAGTCCAGCCCCACAAATCTGGATCCGAGAATCGGCATTGACGCGCAGTCCGAACGCATCGACAGCCTGATCTTCGACGACCTGCTCGAGCGCGGAAACGATCTAAACGTCGCGCCCGGATTGGCCGAGCGCTGGGACATCCCGAATCCCACGACCTACGTTTTCCATCTGCACACGGGCGCAAAGTTCCACGACGGCCGTCCCCTCACTTCCCGCGATGTGAAGTGGACCTTCGATTCTCTGCTGCAAGGTAAGATTCGCAGCACCAAGTCGGCGGTCTACAAATACGTTGATCACATCGAAGCTCCCGACGACGCAACCGTCATCTTTCACATGAAGCAGCCGGATTCCACGCTGCTCTGGAACCTCTCCGACGGCGCGATAGGCATCGTCCCTGATGGCAGCGGCGATGAGATCACCACGCACCCCATCGGCTCGGGCCCGTTCAAATTCGTTAGTGCCGAAACCGACCGCGAGGTCGTCCTCGAACGCAACGACGAGTACTGGGGAGAAAAGGCGAAGATCTCACGCGTCCGGTTTGCCGTGGTGCCGGACGAAACCACGCAAGCTCTTGAACTCCGCAAAGGCAGCGGCGACATCACCATCAACTCGCTGACCCCCGATACGGTGGTCACGCTAGCGAAAGATCCGAATCTTGCGGTGGAGAAAGGCCCCGGCACTCGGTTGGCGTATCTCGGTTTCAATATCCGCGACCCGATTCTGAAAGATGCGCGTGTGCGCCAGGCAATTGCCTACGCACTCGACCGCCGTCCCATGATTGAGTACCTGTGGCGCGGGCAGGCAGAACCCGCGCGCAGCGTCCTGCCGACGCAAAGCTGGGCCTACAACGGAAATGTCCCCGCCTACGATCACGATCCAGAAAAAGCCAAACAACTGCTCGATGCCGCTGGATATCCCACAGTCAACGGCACCCGCTTCCACATTGCGATGAAGACCTCCACCGACGCCAACACGCGCCTGATGGTAGCCGTCATGCAACAGCAGTTACACGAAGTCGGAATCGCTCTCGACATCCGCAGCTTCGAGTTCGCGACGTTCTTTTCCGATGTTCAGCACGGCGCATTTCAAATGTACGGCCTCCGCTGGATCGGCGGAAATGAAGATCCAGACATTTTCGAATACGCCTTCCACTCCTCCAAGTTTCCACCCAACGGAGCAAACCGCGGCTACTACCTCAACACGAAGTTAGATTCCCTGATCGACCAGGCCCGCGGCCAGACCGATCCCAATCTGCGTAAGCCTCTCTATTCCGAAGTGCAGTCGATCCTGGCGCAAGACGTCCCTTACATCGACCTCTGGTATCTCGACAACGTCCTCGTGCACACAAGGCGGGTCTCCAACCTGAAGCTAAATCCCGCCGGCAACTACGACTTCCTGCGCACCGCGGAACTCACTCCACAATAGATCACCAATTCCTTGATCTGCATCGAAAAAGGATTTTGTCATTCCGAGCGCAGCGAGGAATCTGCTGTCCTGTGTGGCGAGTCAGGCTCCGCGCTCTTCTTCGCGTGATACCATCGAATTTCGCATGCGGATTCTCTTCATCGGTGACATTTTCGGACGCCCCGGACGCACCATCGTCAAAGACCGTCTCCCGGGCATCGTGCGCGACCACAGCATCGATCTGATCATTGCCAATGGCGAGAATGCCGCTGCCGGATTCGGAATCACCCCGGCTCTTGCCGAAGAACTCTTCGAACTCAATATCGACGTCATCACCACCGGCAACCACGTCTGGGACAAGCGCGAGATCGTCGACTACTTCGAACTCGTCGCCGGAAACGGGCACGGTCCCGCCCGGCGAGTCCTGCGGCCCGCAAACTATCCCGCGGATATGCCCGGCTCCGGCATCTACAAAGGCCTCAAAGGCAAGGTTCCCTACGCCGTCATCAATCTTCAAGGACGCGTCTTCATGGCCTCGAACGACGATCCCTTCCGCACGGTCGACCACCTGCTCAAGCGGGTCGAAGCTAAAGTCATCCTCGTCGACATCCACGCCGAGGCGACCTCCGAAAAAATTTCTCTCGGATGGTACCTCGATGGACGCGTGACCGCCGTCGTCGGCACCCACACGCACGTCCCGACGGCCGACGAGCGCGTGCTTCCCAACGGAACCGCCTACATCACCGACGTTGGCATGAGCGGCCCCTACGATGGCGTTATCGGAGTAAAGAAAGAACTCGTGGTCGGCAAATTCCTCAACGGAATGCCCGTCCGCTTCGAGCCCGCCACAGGAGACGTCCGCCTCTGCGCCGTAATCATCGATTGCGACGAAACCACCGGCAAAGCCCAGAAGATCGAGCGCCTGATGCTGTCTTAAGGTGGCCTGGATTCGTCCGCCCTAAGTTGATTTCCCCAAGTCTTGTCATCCTGAGACGCGTGTTTTCGCGGCTCAGGATCTATGCATTGGGAAGATAACGCGAAACAAACGGGGACAAGAAATCAGAAACGGCGCAAGGAACGGATTCCCATTCGTTCCCCATATCGCAGATCGCGCAAGGGTTGAAACCAAGGTACTCTTGAGGTCCTGATGGCGCGTCCGAAATTGAGGAAGGCACGGTAAAATCAAAAACGATGAGGCGCTGGTCAATCTTGGCAGTCATAATCTCGGTGCTATCCTCCGTCTCCGGAGTCTGCGCCGACACGGCGCTCACCCCGCCCATCACTTGCGCCAACGGGCTCATCGGCAGTATCAACTGCATTCCCACGAAAAAAGAAGTGAAACAGGCTCGCGAAGCCTTTGATCGCGGCGTGAAATTGCACAAGCGTCAGGACTTTCTCGAGGCTTTCAACCAGTTCGACGATGCGGCCAGGCTAGATCCGCGCAATGTGAGCTATCTCACCGCCCGCGAGATGTTAAAAGCCAAGCTGGTCTTCGAGCATATCCAGCAAGGAAATCTGCTGCTGGCATCGGATGCGCGCATTCGAGCAGCCACTGAGTTTCGCGCAGCCCTCAATCTCGATCCTGACAACGCCTTCGCTCGCGAGCGTTTCGAGGAAGCTACCCAGCCGCAGCTGCTGCCCGTGGCGCAGGCTGAGCCGACTCCGTGGGGCAATTCGAGCGAAATTCTGCTTCAGCCTTCCGATAGCGTGGCCACGTTCCACTTTAGCGGCGACGCCAAGGTCCTCTTCGCCGAGTTGGCTGCCGCTTATGGAATGAAAGTGCAGTTCGACGACTCAGTCCAGGCTCGCCCGGTCGTCTTTAACATCGATAACGTGGATTTCTTCACCGCGCTGCGCTTGGCATGCCAGGTCAGCAAGATGATGTGGGGCGCTCTCGATCAGCATCAGTTCTTCATCGCCGCCGACAACAGTCAGAATCACAAGCAATACGACCGGATGGTCTTGCGCACCTTCATCCTGCCTCCGCACACCACACCGCAGGAAGCAACCGACATGGTTTTAGCCATGCGCAACATGTTCGACTTGCGATTCATCACCTCGGGTCAGACGGCGGACACGGTCGAACTCCGCGGCCCGGCGCCCGCAGTCGATGCCTGCGCGCGCCTTCTTGAACTATTGAATAACGGACGCCCGCAGATCATGCTCGATGTCCGCGTCTTCCAGATCAACCATCAGCTTACGCGCAATATAGGTCTCCACATCCCCTACACGTTCAACATGTTCAACATTCCGGCCGCAGCGCTGGCAGGTCTCTCGGGGCAGAACATTCAGCAACTCATCAATCAGTTGATCGCGTCCGGAGGCATCAACCAGGTAGGCAGCACCGCGCTCTCGGGACTTCTCGCGCAATTGGGAGGACAGCAGAACTCCATCTTCAGCCAGCCGCTGGCCACATTCGGAGGCGGCCTCACCTTCATGGGACTCAGTCTCGACAAGTTATCTGCGGCCTTGTCGGTCAATGAGTCCTGGGTGCGGAGCCTTGAAAATCTTTCGATGCGCGCCGGACAAGGCAGCGAAGCGACATTCCATCTAGGCGAGCGCTTCCCGATTCAAAATGCGAGCTATGCCCCGATCTTCAACTCTCCGCAGATTTCGCAGGTCCTCGGAAATCAGAGCTACATTCCGCCTTTCCCCTCCGTCAGCTACGAAGATCTCGGGTTGAATGTCAAAGTAAAGCCCGCAGTTCATGGAGACGGCACGATTACGCTTCAGCTTGAAATGCAGGTACGGTCTCTCACTGGCCAGGCGGACAACGGCGTGCCCGTGATTTCCAATCGGGAGTACACCGGAAGCATCCGCGTAAAAGATGGAGAGCCGACGTTTGTCGCCGGCGCGATCTCCAACTCGGACACTCTTTCGATGAGCGGCCTTCCAGGGTTCGGTGCGATTCCTCTTCTGAACCAGACAATGCTCACCAACACCAAGACGGTCAACGAAGACGAGCTGATGATCGCCATCACGCCCCACGTCGTCGCCAACTTCAGCCGAGCGACTCCAGAGATCTGGGTTTCGGAGCGCTAGCTCCGCGAGCACAAATCAGTTTCAGATTCGTATCAGAATGAGGTGACGGTCTGTTTGCTGCTGCTGTTCAGACTCGTACCGGACCGAAGTCGGATCCCAAGCCGCGAAGCGGCGACAGAATGCAGCCCACGGCGCAAGCCGTGGGTGGGTAGAAACCGAAGCAGTCAGCCCCGTAGGGGCGAAAGAAACAGAACTAGTTATTCTTGGCAGCGAAATCCACCAACCCCTTGTAAACATCGGCAAGACGCGGGTCAAAACTGCTGATGCGCCGCCCATTGATGAACAACGTCGGCGTGCTGCCCACTTCCACCGACTTACCCAATGCAATCGACGCATCCACATGCGCCTTCGTCTCGGGCTTGGCCGCGCAGGCGGCGATGTCGCTTCCCTTCACTCCCGCGCCATCCGCGATCGCAGTTAGTTTCTCGTCCACATTTTCAGCGGTAATATCCGCCTGCGTTTCGTAGGTCTTGGACACAAATTTCCAGAAAGCGTCGGTTGACGCGCGTCCAACGCAATCGGCATATTCTGCGCCCTTCATCGCCCAATTGTGCATTTCGAGCGGGAAATTCTGAAATACAAAGCGGGCGTTGGGTTCAGCGGCCACCAGTTGTTCGATCGGTTGTTGTGCCTGCTTGCACGCCGGACATTGCAGATCGCCGAATTCCACGATCGTAACCGGAGCCTCCTTCGGCCCGCGCGATGGACCCGAGACCCCCTTCTCCAGCGTCTTCTTCACCGGCTCAAACGGCCGCGCCCCGAAGGGTATGATCTCTCCCACGAGCGCATGCTTGCCATCGGCTCCCACGTAGAACTTGGTCATCTGCTGTCCTTGCGGATTCGCCAGCACGACGTCCACTTCCGACAATCCCGGAATCTGCGAAGGCTTAATGCTGGCGATCTTCCATGTGACATCGGGCTGATATCCGAATTGCTGATGCAGGAAGGCATCCACGGTCGCTTCCGACGGAAGATTGTCGGCCGACGAAGTAGCCGGCTTCGCGGCGCCTGTGCTTGCAGGCTTCGCAGCCGTTTGTTGCGCACCCGCAACAGAAAGGCTCAGAAGAAAGATACAGATCAGGTTCACAAAACCGCGCATGTTTTCCTTTCGCATCAATAATTCAGGGTTGGAACACAACGTCGGGATCGCAAATAACAGGATACTTCAGAAAAGGTTTTCAAACGTCAGACCTGGCGGCAATCGGGAACCGCCGCCCATAGCCGAACGCCTTCGGCGAGATCTTCAGGCCCGGCGCAGCTTGTTGCCGCTTGTACTCCGCCCGGTCCACCATCCGCACGACTCGCCGCACCACCTCGATATCAAATCCGTGATCGGCCGCAATCTGCTCGATCGGATGCGAATCCTCCACATAATCTTCCAGCACCGCATCCAGCACTTCATACGGCGGCAGCGAATCGCTGTCCTTCTGATCCGGACGCAACTCGGCCGAAGGCGGCTTCTCAAGCGTCGCCGCGGGAATCATCTCGCGCCGCGAATTCACATAGTGGCTGAGACGATAAACAAGAGTTTTTGGAACGTCGGAAATCACCGCCAGCCCACCCACCATGTCTCCGTACAGCGTGCAGTAGCCCACGCCCAATTCACTCTTGTTGCCGGTCGACAAAACGATCGCTCCAAATTTGTTCGACAGGGCCATCAGCAGCATGCCCCGAGCCCGCGACTGCAGATTCTCTTCGGTGACGTCTTCCGGTGTTCCGGCAAAAACATCCTTCAGCATGCCGCGATACGCCTGGTACGCCGGATCGATCGAGATCAATTCGAAGCGGATTCCAAGATTCTTGGCGAGCGTCCGGGCATCATCAATGGACCCTTGGGAAGAATACGGCCCAGGCATTCCGACCCCGATGACATTCTCTGGCCCGATGGCATCAGCGGCAATGACCGCCGTCAGGGCCGAATCGATGCCGCCGCTTAAACCGATGATGGCCTTCCCAAAGCCGCACTTGCGCATGTAGTCGCGCGTGCCCAGAACAAGCGCCGAGTATGCGCTGGCGTCGTCTCCCGCCATCTGCTCATGCATCTCTCCCGTCAGGCTCTGCGAGTCAAAGTAAATGAGGTCTTCTTCAAACGACTTGCCCTGCGCGATCACTTCGCCTTCGCGATTGAGCACCAGGCTGGAACCATCGAAAACGAGACTGTCATTGCCTCCCACCTGGTTTACCAGCGCCACAGGGACTTTGTGCCCCCGCGCGATGCTCGCGAGCATGTCGCGCCGGAATTCGCGCTTCCCGATCCAGAAAGGCGAAGCTGAGATATTCAGCACAAAATTTCCGCCCGACTGAATCAGCGCTTCCACCGGATCAACCGTATACAACCGCTTCGCCCAGAATTCCTTGTCGTTCCACGCGTCCTCGCAGATCGTCAGCGCCATGCGGTTGCCGCAGAACGGAAAAAGTTCCTGACGTTTGGCCGGAGCAAAGTTGCGCATCTCATCGAACACGTCGTAGGTGGGAAGCAGCATCTTCGACTGCATGAAGGCAATCTTGCCATCCTGCAGCAACGCCGCTGAGTTCTGCACGTTGCGGCCCGCGTCGGCAGGCGCCGGCGTCACCAGTCCGCAGATCACCGCGATACCCTTGGTTTCCGCTGCGATCCGCTCGGCAGTCTCCCGGTTGCGCTTTACAAAGGATGGGCGGTCCACCAAGTCCCGGGGCGGATACCCGCATATCGAGAGTTCAGGAAACAGAATCAGTCCCGCTCCGGCCGCCCGGGCGCGGCCCGCGAACTCCACGATCTTCGCGGCGTTGCCCGAAAAATCTCCAACAGTTGGGTTGATTTGCCCCAGCGCAATCTTCACTTATCCAGTTTAAAACCCGCCTGTTCTTCTTTGCACGGCAGGCACATCTCGGTTGTTTCCAAGGCAGGTTCCGAAGTAACTGGCGAACTTGCAAAAACCTGCTACAATATCGATTTTGTGGACAACCGGAGGTCGTACGATGCGCCTGCGTTCGCAAGTGTATTTGAAGTACTCCCTGCTGTTTTATTTCCTTCTCGCTACTCTAAGCCTTCTGGCCACTTCCGCCGCTGCTCAATCCAACGGCAAATCGCGTCCCTGGATGAACACCAGTTTGTCTCCCGATGAGCGTGCCTCCATGGTGGTCAAAGAGATGACGCTGGATGAAAAAATCTCAATGCTGCATGGCACTGGCATGGCAGGTTTGAGCCCGCTTAGCCCGCAGATCGTCCATTCCAACGGCGGCGCGGGATTTGTTCCCGCGATTCCCCGGCTCGGCATCCCGGCGATCCAGGAGTCGGACTCAGCCTATGGCGTACGCGCCAGCGGGGAAAACGGACGCTATTCCACGGCCCTGACCTCCTGCATCGGCGGCGCAGCCACTTGGGATTTGCAGGGAGGCTTTGAGTATGGAGCCTTGATCGGTCGCGAACTCCGCGCCCAGGGCTTCAACATGTCGCTCGGCGGAGGCGTCAATCTCACTCGCGAGCCCCGCAACGGCCGCACCTTCGAATACATGGGCGAGGATCCGATTCTGGCCGGCAAAATGGTCGCATCGGTGATCCGGGGAATTCAGTCCGAGCATGCTATCGGCGACATCAAGCATTACGCGCTCAACGACCAGGAGAGCGGACGAAATGCAGTGAACATCACCATTGATGAACGTGCCGCGCGCGAGAGCGATTTGCTGGCCTTCGAAATCGGGATCAAGGAATCTGACCCCGGCGCAGTGATGTGCTCCTACAACCGGCTCGACGGCATCTACGCCTGCGAGAACAAATTCCTTCTCACCGATGTGCTCAAGAAAGATTGGAACTACAAAGGATTCGTGATCAGCGATTGGGGCGCCGCGCACAGCACGGTGAAGTCTTCACACGCCGGCCTCGACCAGGAACAACCCGGCTGGATCTTCTATGGCGATGACCTGAAGAAAGCGGTCCAGAATGGTTCCGTCTCGCAAGCCGAACTCGATGACCACGTACACCGCATTCTCCGGGCGATGTTCGCAACCGGCGTAGTCGACGATCCCGGCGAAAAGAGCGTCGTCGATATCCAGCGCGGCTTCGACGTCTCCCAGAAGATCGAAGAGAGCGCCATCGTCCTGCTGAAGAATGAAGGCCAGCAGCTTCCGCTGGATGCCTCCAAACTCCACAGCATCGCCATCATCGGACCGCACGCGGACGTAGGCATGATCTCCGGCGGCGGCTCCGCTCAAGTCGATCCCCCCGGCGGCAATGCCATCATGCCTCCAGGAAAAGGACAGACGCACTGGCTGGAACCGATCTGGTTCCCGACCTCCCCGCTGAAATCCGTCCGCGAAAGAGCTCCGGGCGCAACCGTCACGTTCGCCTCCGGCGCCGACGTTGCCGCCGCGGCCGAACTCGCCAAGAAATCAGACGTCGTTCTCGTATTCGCCTATCAGTGGGAAAGCGAAGGCATGGACCTGCCAAGTCTCTCGCTTCCTGAGAATCAGGACGAACTCATTGCGAAGGTCGCATCGGCCAATCCTCACACTG
>Ga0335080_10000266_pt1 | contig 47346 bp, 37 predicted proteins | sample Lox_Sample_34_FD_206720 | JGI IMG/M metagenome (GOLD analysis project Ga0335080, IMG submission 206720) | Soil microbial communities from Loxahatchee National Wildlife Refuge, Florida, United States - Lox_Sample_3.4 | ecosystem: Environmental > Terrestrial > Soil > Wetlands | place: USA... | reverse complement strand
ACGTCGATAGCTGATTGCTCGTCCGCCTGACGAAGAGCGCTCCCTAAGCAAGGGAGCGCAGAGGGAGTAGTCTACGTTCGCCTTAAGACTTGACCATTTTGTGAACTTTTTGGGGGCCTAGTCTCTCAGCTAGGCCCGAGGGCGATACTTCACCCCGCAAAAAAGGGAAACACGACAGTTAGGAATTCGCCTTGATGACTTCCACTTCGGTAAATAGTTGCTGGATTTGCGGCGCTATAGGAATTGTGAATTGTTCTGTGAATTGCAGAAGAGTATCGAGTGAAGCAGTGGGGTGAATCGTGTGCGGCGACGAGACCTTGTAGCTCGCCAGGAGCACGCCAAAATCGACCGCTGTTTCCAGTCGAGGTCCCTTCTCAGTCTGCCCTCGCATCCTGCGCAACGTAATTCCCGCCGCCAATGCAGCCAGAATTCCTCCCAGCAGGCAATCTCCAGCACCGGCGGTTGAGGCGACTTCTACCGTGGGCGCAGGAGAGTAGCTCCACCCCGAGCGGTCGATGCAATAGGCGCCGTCTTTGCCGGCACTCATGACCACGCTCAACTGCGGATGACGGGAAGTCAGGAGGCAGCCCAGTCGGTTCACAATACTCTCTAAATTGCTTCCCGCGTGCGCCTCACCCACAAATTCTGCGGCCTCTTCTTCATTCAGGGAGACGAGGTTCAAATGATCAAACATCCCGAGTCGCTTTGCCGCCGCGATTTCGCCGAAGACGAAAGAGGCGACACAGAATGCCCCGGCCTGTTTCGCCAGATGCAGGAAATGTCTGCGAGACGCCAGCGGGACTTCTGGTACAAGGACTGCAACAGTTTTTGGATCGATGGACTCCAAAGAGTACCAGGCCTGGTCGATATCTTCTTCTGTAAATCCACCGGCCGCCGAATTGGAAGTTGTGATGTTGCCGCCGTTTCCGTCGGGATATTGGAAACAAACGCTGAACAAAGTTGGTTTCCCGGAGGCCACTCTCACAAATCGCGTGTCGATCCCGACACCGCGCATTTCACTTAAGACGATAGCACCGGCAGCGTCACCGCCGACCTTGCCCAACGGCAAGACCGAGAATTGTCCTTGCTCGGCACCCAGCAGCTTTGCCACGTAGTGAAAAACGATATGCATTTTGCAGTAGTCACGCACGTCCAGCAGACTCCCCAGCCTGCTTTCATTGCGGCCCAGCGTGTGATTGTCTTCAAGGGCGAAGAACATTCCCGTCCCAAGTCCGCCGACCCCAACCAATTGCCGAAAGGGCGAGTGCTCGTCAATTCGTAGAACGCGCATGCTCCTCCTAAAGCAGGTCCCAGTCCGGGTTCTCGCTAATCGGGTGGGCGGCGGTTTCTTCCGTCGCCGTGATCAACGCGTCTGGATGTCCCTGCAATAAGGTCACGGGATACTCGGGCGTTGGGTCGGCGAACAACGCTACTCGCAAAGCTGTTTGCTTCCACGCACCCGTATCGCTGTACACCCGTACTCTCTTCGCGGACAGGCATTCGCGTAACCCGAGCGTGATCGACATCGGCGGGACGAACTGATACGCTCCGCCAAACGATCGTTGCGCCAAGGCAAGAATCGTGTCGACATTGTTTTCCTGCACACGGATGGTAGAAGCAGCCAATTCCTCCAACGAAATTGTGCTGTAGGGATGACGGCGCGCCTGGTTGTAGGCCACGTGCCCATCCTGTCCCCAACCTCCGAGGGTGATGTCGATCGGGGCCGCATCGATTGCAGCTTTCACTTGGTCGGCAGTTGTGGGCAGCAGCCAGAATCGCTGATCCTGCGGAACGGCGAGGCTGGGCAGGATCCCCCCATAGAAGTGCTGCTCCATGAAGGTACGAAAATTGTATGGGTGGTTTCTGGGCAAGGGCCGTGCTTGCCAATCGAGACATTCATCCATGTGAAAGACGAAGAGTCGGCGAAGTGAAACGGCGCGCTGGTTTACGAGTTTTGTGAATGGTTCGTACCAGCATTTCGGTCCACAGGGAATGATGGCGCGCGTGGGACGATTTTCTCGATTATTCCCTTCGATGACTGCGATCAATTCCTGCGCCATCATCTGTCCCATGGCTCCAGAATCCCGCACTAGACGGAACGGTACTCTCCGTCTGGGATGATCGGCCAAATCTGTGGCTGGGACTTTGCACCATTCATACAGATCACGTTTACGAATATCAGTCATGACGGCACCCGTCTCCGCGTTATTGCCAACGACATTGAGCTCCTTTTCTCCGGCGATTCGCGATGGGCCGGCCGCGAGGAGAAAAAGAAAAAACGACGCGTTGACATCCACCGCTCAGACGATTACATTTCCAGCCAGTGTATCGTTTCACCAAGGATAGCTGTGAGTCAACTAGGGAAGAACATACGCCTAAGCCGCATTCTTCCGTGCAACCGCGGAAGCCTGGTCATCGCCTTTGATCATCCGCTCGTTCACGGCCCCATTCCGGGAACCGCCAACCCGGCGTCGCAGATCGCCCGCTTCATCGAGGGCAAGGCTGACGCGATCTTGCTCAACCTCGGCAGTTTTCGCTACGCGGCAGACGCGGTGAAGGATGGTCCGCCTCAGCCTGCTCTGATCGCTCGTCTCGACTGGACCACGGCGCTCGGCACAGCCCCCATCAATCCTGCTTCGGAATTTCGCAGTTGCCTGGTTGGACATCCGGAAGACGCAGTCCGCTTGGGAGCCGATGCGGTTATCACCTTTCTGCTGCTGGGCAGCGGAGATACCAGTTTCGAGCGGAAGGAAATCCGGCGGGTGAGTGCGGTCGCACGGGAATGTGAGCAACTCGGAATTCCCCTCATTGTCGAATCGCTGGCTCGGGGAAAGAGCCTCCGCAACCCCAACGCTCCCGAGTGGTTGAAGCTGCATTCGCGCGTGGCAGCCGAGTTAGGCGCTGATGTAATCAAGACCGAATACTCCGGTGATACAGAGACCATGCGAACGGTGATCGACGCCTGCCCGATCCCGATTCTCGTTCTCGGAGGCACACGCTCCGGCTCCGACGAGCAAATACTGCAGGTCACTCAAGGGATCGTGGACTCCGGGGCCGCAGGAGTCTTCTTTGGACGAAATGTGTTCCAGACAGAAAACATCCCAGAACTGATGCAACGCTTGCACGCGGTACTGCGTCGCAAGCAGCGGCCGGCAAGGTGAGTGATGAGCCTGCTTGCGATTGACATGGGATCCAGCAGTTGCAAAGCAGTAGTCTATGCGCTCGATGGCCAAGTCCTCGCCGAAACGTCCCATCCCTACCTATCCAGTACTCCTATGCCATCAAGGAGTGAATTGTCGGCGAATGTCTTCTGGCAAGCCTTTCGTCAGGTAACCAGCAAGCTTTCCCGCGCTACGGCGAGCGATACCATTGAGGCCATCGGCATCAGCTCCCATGGCGAGACATTCGTAGCGGTGGACGAGCGAAATCAGCCGGTCTCATCGGCGATCCTGAACGTGGATGATCGGGCGGTGACGCAGTCCAACCGGCTGAAGCAGACCTTCGATCCCAAGCGGGTTTTCGATATCACTGGTCTGACGATTCATCTGATGTATCCGCTTCCCAAGATCCTGTGGATGCGAGAGCACCAACCCGATGTTTTCGCCAGCACGCGACGATTCCTGCCGGTCACCAGCTACTTACTGGCACGGCTTGGAGTCCAGCCTTGCGTGGACTATTCGCTGGCTTCGCGCTTTCTCGCGTTCGATGTGCGCCGGAAGGAGTGGTCTGGAGAAATACTCGATGCATGCGAGTTGGATCACGGTCTCTTTCCTGCAGTAGTTCCAACCGGCACGGTAGTGGGCCAGTTGGCATCGGAGATAGCCCGGGACTTGGCGGTGCCTGCCGGAACTCCGGTCGTAATCGGCGGCCACGACCAGCCTTGCGCCGCGTTAGGGATGGGAGCTATCGAACCAGGTCGTGTTTCCGCGTCCCTTGGGACGTATGAATGCCTGCTGGCTCCGTCGAAAGAGCCTGCAATCAATGACGATGCATATGCGGCCAACCTGAATACTTACTGCCATGTAGTGCCGGACCGTTACGTTACCCTGGCCTACTTTCCCGCAGGCATCATGCTGGAGTGGTTCTTAGGCTTGATCAGAGGTGAGGGCCACGCCCCAGACTACACAACCGATCGCGTCTGCTCCGCATGGGAGAGCCGCGCTTCCGCCGCGCCGGGAGGACTCTTGATCGCTCCTCATCTGCTGGGCACGTGCAATCCCGATTTTGATCCCAGAGCCAGTGGAGTGATTGCGGGACTGCGACCGGCAACGACCGCATCGGATATCTACAAAGGGATTCTGGAAGGGATCGCCTGTGAGTTTGCAGCGATGGCCAGGCTTTTGCAGCGTGTCGCAGGAAACTTCAGCGACGTGTTTGTCACCGGAGGCGGATGCCGATCCAATCTCGGCATGAGATTGCGTGCTGCTTTAAGTGGCTGTCGTCTCCATCGCACGTCAACCTCCGATGCGGTCTGTCTCGGCACCGCGATTCTTGCGGGATTGGGGGTTGGGAAGTACAAGAGCATTTCTCAAACGGTCGAGCGGTTGGTGAAGGTGATCGATACCGATGAACCGGACTCGAACCTCGCCGCCGCCTATCGCGACTTCACGCAGCGGTACCAAAACCTCTATAGAAGTCTCGCGGGACTGCGCGCATCGTCATGGAAAAACGATTTCCAGGGGGACTTATGATCGAACCAACAATTGGATTCATTGTCTACGGTGTTCACAAGGATGGACTGAAGGACCCGGCCGGCGTGCCTTTCATCGACGATGCCGTGGTCGAACGATCCCAACAAGCGCTGATAGCCGTCGGCATGAAAGTCGTCCGGCATGAGACGGTGATCGCCTCGAAGGCGGAAGCCATTGCAGCGTTGCGACAGATGAAGAATGATCCGCAGATCGATGCTGTGGTGTTGTTTTCCGGTACGTGGGTGTGGGCAGCGCATCTTGTTGGAGCGATTCGTGACTATGCGGCCACGGGCAAGGGAATTCTTTTGTGGACTCATCCCGGTTCGCAGGGCTGGCGTCCTGTAGGCGGCCTGGTCATGCACGGCGGACTGCTCGAAATTGGAGTGCCGCACAAATTCGTCTACGGAGACGCCGATGACGCCGACACCATCATGAAAATCACCAGCTACGCCCGTGCCGCCCACATGAAGAACTGGCTGAATCTCTCCACTATCGCCGCTTTTGGAGGACGAGGCATGGGCCAAACTTGCGGAGTCGCCGACCCCTCCCAGTGGATGCGCATGTTCGGCATTGATATCGATTCTCGCGACACAACTGCCGTGATTCGGGCTGCCGATCAAATCAACAGAAAAGAAATCGACGCGCTCACCCCGCGTCTCGAGAAATTGTTCGGAAAACTACCCGGTGAGTCGGTGGTCAACGAGCGTTCGATCCGTCTCTATCTCGGCCTGAAAAACATTGTGGAGCAGGAGAAATTCGATTTCTATACCATCCAATCCTTTCCCGGGCTCGGCGATCATTATTCCGCCACCTGCTTTGCGCAAAGCATGATGCTGGATGATGGCTACGGCACTTCGACGTTAGGTGATTTCAATACTGCACTTACGGTTCTGCTTTTGACGAAACTGAGCAAGGAACGCGTCTACTACGGCGATCTTCAGCATGTGGACGTACAAAGGAAAGAAATCAAGATCATCGGAGATGGCGCCTGCCCGCCATCTCTGGCCGGGAGGTTGGGTCCGGCCGGCTTTGCCGAGCATGGCATTCCGACGGAAGGAGAAGCCGGCGGATTATCGGTGAAGTTGATCTGCAAAGTCGGCGAGGGCGTATTGGCACGTCTCGGACGCGTAAACGGTGAATTCCAGATGGTCATTACCAGAGCCACCGTGTTCGAACCCCCCGTTACTGAAATCAATCGCAGGCTGGAGGAGTGCGGAATCCCTTTCTGGCCGCATGGCTTCGTTACCGCGCACTGCGACATGGAACAACTTCTGCAAAACTGGACGAACGAGTATGCATGTTTGGGATACGGCTCCCATCTGTATCAGGCGCTTGCCGATTTCTGCGAAATAACAGGAATCCGGCCGATTCTTTTGTAGTCCGGAAGGAGATGGACTTATGCGATCGAGCTGCCCATTCTGCATCCTGCTCGTCTTGGTGTCTGCAGGCACGTTGCTCGCCTCCTTCCATGTCTCGGCAGCTGGACCACAGACCACCGAGGACCAAGCGCTCAAATCACTGGCGGCTCTTCAACCGATCGATGCGCACGTTCATGTATTCAGGACAGATCCGGCGTTTCAGGCCATGGTGGAGAACCTTAATCTGAAGCTGATCAACATCCTGGTCATGGATGACACATTGTCTTATCGCAGGGAGCTGCAGCCGCAGATTGACGACGCCTGGAAGCTGATCCGATCAAGCGAGGGGCACGTTGAGCTGTGCACAACGTTCGATCCTTACAAGTTCAACGATCCGACATTCCCGAAAGAAGCCATCCAGCAAATTGAGCGCGATTTTAGGGACGGTGCAATTGCGGTCAAGATCTGGAAAAACATGGGCATGGAGATCAAAGACGCCAAAGGCGACTACGTCATGCCCGATGATCCAAAGTTTGGCCCCATCTATGCGACCATCCAGAAGCATGGAAAGACCTTGATGTCGCACATAGCAGAGCCGAATGTGGCTTGGGGTCCACCTGATCCAAGCGACCCGGTCTGGTCCTATTATCAGGAGCACCCTCAGTGGCTGGTCGGGGGTAAGAAAGGATTTCCCTCGAAGAACACGCTCCTGGACGCGCGTGATCACATTCTCCAGCAGAATCCAGAACTACGGATGGTAGGCGTTCACTTGGGAAGCATGGAGAAAGATTTGGATGGCATCGCCAGCCGGCTGGATCGCTATCCGAATTTTGCGATCGATACGGCTGCGCGTATGGAGTACCTGATGGTCGCGCCGCCGGATAAAGTGAAGGCATTCCTGCTCAAGTATCAGGACCGCATCCTCTATGGCACGGATCTGGACATGACGGCGGACGCAAATGTTGAAGAGACCGTGAAGTCGTGGCGAGATGTTTATGCGCGCGACTGGCGCTACTTTGCGACGAACGAGACCTTCGACCTCAATGGCAGGAAAATCCAAGGGCTGAAACTACCGGACCATGTGCTGCTGAAAATTTATCGCTCGAACGCTCTGCACTGGATTCCCGGTGTCGGGCAAGGTCGGCACAAGTAATCGCCGGGAGCAAGCCCGAAATTCTAACTCCGTCAGTGCGCTGTTGGTGAACAAACATTCCTCACTCAGCCCGTGGATTTCTTTGCTAGCCTTTTTATGGAATAACAAATGCGTAGGACGATCAGGCCCGCGGCCCAGTCCGCCTTCCAGGCAGCGCCTTGGTTGCAGTGGTGCTGCTGTCGAGCCCGATGACGATGTCTTTGCCAGTGTGCGCCTGCGATCGCACACATCACGAACCTGCCAGAGCCTTGGTCAGCCTGCGACCCGTCTTTTGTTCTCGCCCACGGATGGGGTATCGTTTCCGAGAAAGAAGGTTCGATGCGAGTTGCCGAGCTCATTGCTCCCCTCAAATTCCGGCTAACCGAGATGCCGACTGCAGATCCGGGGCCCGGCGAGGTGCAAGTGCGGGTCGAGGCGGTGGGCATTTGCGGATCTGATCTGCACGCTTACTCGGAAGGCGCGGTCGGCAGCACTCCCAATATCTACCCGATGGTGCTCGGGCACGAGCCTGCAGGAAAGATCGTGAAAACAGGCCCCGGTGTGACTGGAGTTGCGCCCGGAGACTGCGGTGCGCTTGAACCCGCGCTCTATTGCTATCACTGCGAGTTCTGCTCGCGCGGGCTGCACAACGTATGCGCTAACATTCGGTTTCTCAGCAGTCCTAACGAACCTGGCTTTTTTCGCGAACTCGTCAACTTACCAATAGCCAACTTTCTTCCGACTCCCGCTGGTATCTCATTCGACCAGGCGACTTTGGTCGAGCCGCTCGGGGTTGCTCTGCATTCGCTTTACCTGGCATCGATCCGTCCCGCAGAAACCGTGGCTGTCATAGGTGCCGGACCGATCGGACTTTTGACCATCGCCGCGCTACGAGCCGCCAAGGCAGGACGAATCTGGGCTGTGGAACCCCTGGAGCACCGTCGCGAGTTGGCAAGACTGATTGGGGCGGATGCAGCTCTTGAACCGGTGGAAGCCGAGGCCGAAATTCTCCGCAGCTCACGTCGCGGTGTCGACTGCGCGATCGACTGCGCAGCGAAGGAAGACACCACAGGTCAGGCCATTCGCATGACTCGGAATGCCGGCCGCGTCGTACTGACGGGTATTCACTCGATTCCCTTCGTCTCAATGGACGGGTCAGCTATGCGACGCAAGGAGCTAACTATCTTCAACGTACGCCGATCCAACGACGAGCCGCCAGCCGCTCTGGAACTCCTTCAGGCGCACCCTGACTGGTTTTCACCGCTGCTTACCCACACAAAGGAAATCGAACGGATCGATGAGGCCTTTGTTATCGCCAGCCAGTATCAGGACGGCGTCGGCAAAATGATAGTCCGACCTTAAGACCCCGAAGCGTGATTGATCAGACCTCCGAGTTAGCCCCCCACCGCTCTCCACGGGATCAAAGGAGCTTCTCGATCCGGCACGCTCTGATTGATGGCAACCTCGTATCCAAGTGCGTGCTTGACACTCCTTAAAGAAGCAGATCGTTCAGATTGAGTACTCGGCAGCCCGGTCCTAGAATCGAAGCGAGGAGAGCACGTCTGATGAGGACCGGCAGTACCTGCCGTGGTGCACTATTCATCGCTTTGATCGGTGCACTCTTTCTGGATAATGGCTGCAGCCGACAAGCGCGTACCACTGCCCAGTTGTTCCCCGCGTCCAACGAGGTTGCCGGTTGGGCGGAGTTGGGCAATGCACGCTACTTTGAGGGGGCGGACCTATGGAAGTACATTGACGGCGAGGCCGAGCGATATCTGAAGTCTGGCGTACAGAGAGTGCACACCGCCGACTACAAATTCCAGAACACCGTGGAAGCAACAGTCGATATCTATGTCATGGGCAACGCTGAAGGCGCCACGAAGGTCTTCGATTCCGCGCCCGCCGGTGATGCCAGGCCAGTCCAATTGGGAGATGCCGCGAGATTGTACTCCCAAAGCTTGGCTTTTCACGAAGGACCTTACCTGGTGCGCATCGTTGCCTTCCAGGAGTCACCCGAAGTTCCACAGGCACTCTTGGCCTTGGGCCGAAATATCGAGCAGCGGCTGAAGAACTAGTCCGCCTTGAAACGGGTGTGCGCCTCATCACTGAAAGCCAGTGCCGTTTGCGGTATGTGTCAGGGTAGTTCGTAGCGATGTGCGGGGATTTATGCGCAGACGAAGCGACCGAGCCCGACGGGACTTCCTGAAAGAGTGCGTCATGGGAACTGCCGCTCTGTGTGTGGCTGGCAGGATGCCATTGCTGCAGGCGGCCGAACAGGCCGCCAGCCCCAAGTCCCGAGTCGTAATCGCGCGCGACCCCCAGCTACGCGGCTCCGGCACTGCGGTGGTTTCAAATCGAGTTCTAAGTCTTCTGGATCGAGCGATGCAAACTCTCTTCAACCTCGATCATCCAGCAGAACCATGGAAGAAGCTGGTTCACCCAGGTGAAAAGGTAGGGCTTAAAGTAAACGCTCTTGGGGGGAAAGGGCTCTCCACGAACGTAACCCTGACGGAGGCCATTTGCGAAAGGCTGCAGGAAGCCGGAGTCAAGGGGAACGACATCATTGTCTGGGACCGGGACACCGACGAACTGGAACATGTTGGCTTCCGCAGTTCTACGTCTGGACCACGCGTTCAATGCTTCGGTACTGATCGCGTGGGTTTCGAAGAAGAGTTGGTCACATACGGCAGCGTCGGCAGCCGCCTGTCGAAGATTCTCACCCAGCACTGCGACGCTCTGATCAATGTGCCGGTTCTCAAAGATCACGACGGCGCCGGTGTGACCATTGCCTTGAAGAACATGTACGGGGTTATTCACAACCCAAACAAATACCACCCCAACGGCTGCGATCCGTACATCGCGGATGTGAATATGCTGCCCGAGATCAGGAAAAAGCTGCGGCTGACCATATGTGACGCGACGACTGCATCGTATGAAGGTGGCCCTGGGTATAAGCCGGAATACAGCTGGAAGGACAATGCCGTCATGATTTCGCAAGATCCGGTGGCTCTCGACCACACTGGTTGGCAAACCATCGAACGGCAACGGGTTGAAAGAGGATTAAAGACGCTGGAAGCTGACGGCAGATTACCTCACTACATCTCTACCGCAGCCGATATGCAACATCGACTGGGCACAAATGATCCGCGTCGAATCGCGGTTTTGGAAACATAGACCCAGCTTGAGGTGCGAACATGTCACCCCAATTTCCTGCGCGAGAGGGCGCGAGATTCCCGCCAGGCAGTCTAGGTGAAAACAGAGAATGTTTCTTTGGAGACGAGCACAATTCCTCGCCATGCCCGCTCGATCGCCGCTCGTTTCTGAAGTGTGCGGTGGCTTCGGGAGCCGCCCTGGGAATCGCCAATCTTGCCGAGCCACTGTTTGCGATGCCATCGATGGGGGCTCCACAAAAACAGGAGGATTCGCGCTTCACCACGGAAGCGAAGTTCTATCAGAAACTCGCCAACAAAAAGGTGAAGTGCAAGCTCTGCCCCCGCGAATGCACTGTGGGAGACCGGGAACGCGGATATTGCGGCGTGCGTGAGAACCATGAGGGAACCTACTACACTCTGGTGCACTCGCGCGTATGCGCGGCGCATGTTGATCCCATTGAGAAGAAGCCCCTGTTTCACTACCTCCCGGGAACCTTGGCACTGTCGGTCGCCACTGCGGGCTGCAATGTGAACTGCAAATTCTGTCAGAATTGGGATATCTCGCAGGTGCGACCCGAGCAGGTCCCTGCCGAGTACGCTCCGCCTAAAGCGGTTGCCCAACTGGCGAAGAAATATCAGTGTCCAACCATCGCTTACACCTATAGCGAGCCCGTGGTCTTCAGCGAATACCTCATGGATGCCGCAGACGCTGGGCATGAGACCGGAATCCGTAGCGTGGTTGTGTCCAACGGCTACATCCAAGAGGAAGCGCTCAAGACGGCGTACGGGAAAATGGATGCAGTCAAGATCGATCTCAAAGCCTTCACAGAATCGTTCTATAAGGACGTTGTTGGCGGCGAACTGAAGCCTGTACTCGAAACGCTGACAGCTCTGCGAAAGATGGGCAAATGGACCGAGATTGTTTACCTTGTGGTACCGACTCTGAATGACAGCGACGGGGAGTTTCTCGGATTAGCGCGTTGGATCAAGACAAACCTGGGGGAAGGTGTGCCGGTCCACTTCACGCAATTTCATCCTGAATATCTGCTGAAGAACCTGCCGATAACGCCGGTTCCGACGCTCGAGCGTGCCAAATCCATTGCCGACGCCGAGGGCCTGCACTACGTCTACATCGGTAATGTGCCGGGACACCCAGCGGAACACACGTATTGCCCAAGGTGTCACCGCCTGCTTGTGGAACGTGTCGGGTTGACGGCTAAGCAAATGCTGATCCGCAAAGGAGCTTGTCCGTATTGTCAGCAAGCAATCCCAGGCATCTGGCACTCCTAGCGGGGCAAGGAGGTTCGGATATGTTTTTCAAACTGCGTCCCAAAGTTTACTGGCTGGCGGCTCCGCTCATCGCGATTCTGGCGATTGCAGCATTGCCGCGCGGACGTGCCGCCGGCGCGCCGAGCGTAAGGCCCGCCGCAGTCGCAGGTGGATTCTATCCGGCCGATCCAAAAGAACTCTCCACGATGATTGACGACATGCTGGCGCATGCGTCTCCGCCTCCGATTGCCGCGACGATTGTCGCTGCAGTAGCGCCTCACGCCGGCTATCCATATTCCGGTCCGGTCGCCGCCTACACCTACGCAGCACTGAAGGGCCACAAATTTGCCCGAGTGGTCGTGATCGCACCATCCCACTTCGAGGCATTCGATTTCACTTCAGTCTTCGACGGTGATGCCTACGCGACGCCACTGGGGAATGTTCCGGTTGACAAAACCTTTGCCCAGAAGCTGGCAAAGATGAGTCCAACGATCCGTCTATCCAGCCAGGGACACTTGCCGACGCCCGCAGGAGCCGAACACGCACTCGAGGTTGAGTTGCCGTGGTTGCAGCGAGTGCTGGGCGATTTCCAACTTGTTCCTGTCGTTATGGGAGACCAGAGCTACGAAAGCAGCCGCGCTTTGGGAGTAGCCTTGTCGAAAATGATTCAGGGCAACGACACCCTGATCCTTGCCAGTTCCGATCTGTCCCACTATCACCCCTACGACGAGGCTGTGAAGATCGATCACAAAACCTTGAATGCACTGCAGGCATGGGATTACTTCAGCTTGTCACAGAACTTCGAGGTTCGAGTTTGGGAAGCATGCGGGGGAGCACCGATTGTCGCTGCGATGATCGCGGCCGAGCGCATGGGGGCCAATCAGGCGGCTGTGCTCAAGTATGCTAACTCGGGGGACACAACTGGTGATCGCTCCCGCGTCGTAGGATACAGCGCCGATGTCTTCTTGAAAACGCAAGCCCGGACGACTGCAGAACCGCAGTTCTCACTGACTAGTCGTGAGAAAGATGAACTGCTTGCTCTGGCGCGCAAATCGGTGGAGTACGCGGTGCGCGAGAAAAAAGCATATGACCCAGTCACAACTTCGATTGACACTCTGAATCAGGAGCGTGGGGCTTTCGTGACTCTGACCAAGGCGGGAGAATTACGGGGATGCATCGGCTACACCTCTGCCCTCAAGCCTCTCTACGTAACCGTGCGCGAGACCGCCACGTTTGCGGCTCTGCGTGATCCTCGCTTTCCGCCTGTGTCACCCTCAGAACTATCGCATCTCGAATACGAGATTTCCGTCCTTTCGCCGATGCGGCGTGTGCTCGACATTCGACAGATCAAGGTTGGCCAGCACGGACTGCTCATGAAGAACGGAACGTATGAAGGTCTCTTGCTGCCGCAGGTCCCCGTGGAACAGAAATGGGATCGGCAGCAATTCCTCGAGGAAACCTGCATGAAGGCCGGGATGTCTTCCGGATGCTGGAAGGACGAGAACACAGACATCTTCATGTTTACGGCGGTAGTATTCGGTCAGCCGAGGCCCGAAGCCCTTACGCCTGAGACGCTTTCTCCTCTAGGCGTACCCTCGCGGCCAGGAGCGCAGGCGCCAGGTTCACCGCCGCACTGAGCCACGCGGTTTTCCAGAATCCGAAAACTGGGATGAGATATGCACTCAGCAGCAGTGCGCCTGCACATCCGCCCAGCAGATCAACTGCATAAAGGACACCAAGTCCCCTGTCCGTGTGACTGTCACGAAGAAATAACTCGGTGGCGATAGGGAACTGATAACCGCCGAGCACCGCGTACGCTGCAGCCAGCAATGGAAACACCACCTGCGCCGCCAACATCGTGCCACCCGTGCTGGAGGTTCTTGAAAGCAGGGTCACAAGATAGAGCGCTGCCGGCACGGACAGCGCAAGCATGAACTGTGTCGCCGCCACGACTGACGTAAATGAAGCGTGGTCTCGCCAACGAAGACGGCTGATCCCCAGCGAGCTACCGAAGGCAATCCCGGCCATAAACGCGCCAATGAGGATGGCCAGTTGGTGATAAACGTAGCCGTAGATCGCCTGAAACGCGAGCAGAAGGAAAACCTGCAGCGCCATGAGTGTGAATCCTGTTGCTGCCATGCAGCTGACAGCAGATGCGCGGACCCGTTTTTCGTGACTCGGCAAACATGCGAGAAGAACCACTACCGATAGAAGCACCACCAGAACGCCGGTGAGGATGCTTGCGAACCCGACCTGAGCGGCAGCTCGAAACAAGCGTGTGTAGCCGGTCTTGAACTGAGCGTTCCAGAGCACGACGTCAAAGTAATACGCAATCGGGGAGAAATCCCGATTGACGGGAGTCGTGGAAAGAGGCTTCAGCAGGTCGCGGATTTGCGCCAGGCGATCCGGCATCATGCGAAACGGGATGAAATATTCGCGGACATATTGTGTCGGCAGGTTTCGGGTCTGCAGTCTTGAAATCAGTATCTGTGGATCATCCGTCAGGACATCGGCTCTCGAAGCGGCGAAGAAATGAATCGGATTGCCGGGTATGGCAGCAATATAGGGAAATACTTCTTGCAGAGTGTGATCGATACAACGCAGGAACTCGCCACGATCGGGGCTGATGTAATCCTCCGACGACGGCAGTTGCAGGGCGAGTAGTCCTGTAAGGCTAAGGTGATCGCGCGCCGAATGAAAAAACTCGGCTGTATAGAACCGGTTTAGCTGCGCAGTCTGCGGCTCGGGAATATTCAAAATGATCACGTCATAGATATTGCTCGTTGTCTTGAGAAAATGCCGGCCATCGGCATAGTGAACTTGGACGCGCGGGTCCGAAAGTGAAACCGCTTGAGTCTGAAAGAACTCTTTGAAGATCTGAATGAGTACAGGATCGAGTTCTACGTAGTCGAGCTGCTGTACTGTCTTGTGTTTCAACGCCTCGACGATACTGCCATTCACCCCACCACCAATGAGAAGGATCCGCTTTGGCGCAGGATGTTCCAGCAGAGCAAAGTGCACGGCCTCTTCTGCCGCATTCTCGTCGGGAGCGCTCGCGAGGATCGCTCCATTTTCATAGATGCTTCGGATGCTCCCAGTCTGAGTAACCACCAAATTGCCATAGATTGAGTCGCGTGATTCCAGCACGCGGAATCCCTGCCAGAGCCGCCGTTGCGCGGATCTCTTTAAGGACGGCGCTACGAAGCCGAAAAGCAGCAGTCCAAGTGCCACAGCAGCCGCAGACAACATCGCGACCTGCCTGCGGTTCACTCGAACCAACAGGATGGCTGCCGCACACAGGTTCAGGAGAGCGATACAAATAGCGATCTGAAAAGCATCGAGAACACGTAGTAACACGACGCTCGCCAGGATTCCTCCCAAGCCGGAACCAGCCGCGTCGAATAGGTACGCCGCGCTGGTCGCAACCCTCCCGGTGACACCACACTCTTGTTGATACATGCGCGCCGCAATAACGAACAGACATCCCGAAAGAACGCACAAGAGGCTCAGAGAAGTCAAAGATGTGAGTAGCATGGGAACTGGTCCCACCAGTTCGCCCGGGACAGTTTGAAAGAAAGGTTTCGACGCTCTCACGATCCAAATCGTTGCGGGCAGACTAACCGCGACCAAACATTCGAACTGGGCTATCGTTCTTCGAGCATTGCTTCGGCCGAGAGCGAGGCGGCCAGCCAGGCCGCTTCCCGCAGCAGTCCACAGCAGCCATGTCGCCAGCATGATGCCCAGCGAAAACTCATTGCCGCGGAAAACGACTATCAGTTCCCGCATGAGAACGATCTGGCTGACCAACGCAGTGATTCCAACGAGCGCTAAAGTTGTCTTTGGGATAACCGTGGTTCGGTGGGCGCCTCGCGTTCCGACGGACATGGTGCTGTTCTTCTCGAGGTCAACTGTTTTTGCAGCCGTCATGGTCAAACTTTGTTGCTCAACTTGCTGATGTGCGCAAATATATCTACGGGCACGGGAAAAACAAGAGTTGTGTTCTCTTCTACTCCGATTTCCGTCAGTGTTTGCAGATAGCGCAGTTGAATGCTGACCGGTTCCTCCGCGAGCAACTGGGCCGCATCCACTAATCGCTGTGCTGCCGAGTATTCGCCTTCCGCGTGAATGATCTTTGCCCGCTTCTCGCGCTCTGCCTCTGCCTGCTTGGCCATGGCACGCAGCATCGACTCCGAGAGATCGACCTGCTTTACCTCCACATTCACCACCTTCACGCCCCAGGGGCGGTATGGACATCGGGAATGCTCTGCAGTCGCTGGTTGCTCTTGTCCCGATGCGCGAGCAATTCATCTAACTCCGCCTCACCCAGCACCGAGCGCAGCGTCGTCTGGGCAAACTGGGAGGTCTGGTTCAGGTGGCGCGCAAGACTTTCACCTCCAGTCGCGAACCCACTGTGAACCGACTACGCTCGGCCCATCCGACAATCTCTACGGCGGCATCATTGCCTTCGACAAACCAACGTAGTCGCGGACAGCAGCCACCGACGTCCCCATTAAGGCACACCTGGAAAGAAAGCAAGCTCACTCCCAACATCGGGCCATCTTCGCAGGACCAGTGGAAGCCACGTTTGGTCTCAAGAACGTGGGCATTGGGAAATAGTAGTTTGTGGCAACCGGACCTGTAAGCCGAATTTTCCAGGTCGCGTTGCAAACAAACAACTTATTTGGAATCAATCGCCGTGAAGTGTCAATGATGTCAACTTTGGCAGTAATGGCAGGTTTTGCGTCACACCGGCGTCACAATGGGCGGTCCGAGACGATTGTTTGCTGGTAGTCGCGATCAGCTTACTTACAAGTTTGCCTTGGCAACTCGACGCAGGAAACTCTCCTTGGAGGCGTGTGTCTGCCGGATCTTCTCAAGTTCCATCTGAAATTTGGCCCTCTTGCCCCGGCGGACTGCGAGATCATGCAAGTCGGTCAGCAAGCCAACTGCCCTGGCATAGTCATTGGGCTGCCGCTTCAGGATATGTACGGCGACCTGCTCCCAGATTTCCGGTTCGCGTCGCCCTAGTTGATCGAGATAGCGAGCTCGGTTTGCCTCGTCCTGGGCCTTTCGTCTTGCCTCTTCTGCCGCGCGCTGTTTGTTCAGCCGCTGGATTCTTTCCTTCGCTCGCGCGTGGGCCATGGCCAGGAAATCGCCTACACTGCGCCGGGCCGCTGCAGCCGTCTGCGAACAGTGTTGAGAGTTTTGACGCTGGAAACGCTGCATGAAATTGCTTCGCCAGCGCTCGCTCTGCTCCATGACCGCAGTAATGAGCAACTCGTTCTTGTCCTTTTCCGGCAGGCCTCGAATCCATGTGGACAGCTCTTTGCGGCTCGGTCCAGCAGCGAGTGGTTTTGAAGCCTGTGCTGCAATCTCGACGAGATCTTCGTTGATTTCGAGGAATTCGATCAGAGCATCGTGGGAACCGGACAATTCTTGCAAGCCTGTAGGCACGGGCGGCTCCAATTCATCTTCATCAAGTCCTCCATCCTGCGCGCTGCGAAGCCAGCCAAGATACAGGCATCGGAGGTCGCCCCGAAGCAGGTCTGAGCGCAGAGGCATCAGGGAGGCCATCCATCCGGTACCGTCGTCCTCGCCGTCCCACTCGGACTCACTTCCAAATTCAACGATCACGAATCTCGCGGTTTTTCGCACCCGCACGGTCTCGCCTGGGACCATGGCCTTGAGCAACTTGTAGTCGACCGATTCCTGCGGGAGGCGAATATGGAACTCATGCGTCCCCCAGTTCGCGACATAGACAAAAGCGTCAAAGTATTTCTCCAGCAGCTTGCTCGGATTGGCTTTCAGGTCTCCCCATTCGTAGTGGTTCGTGAAGCTCGTGGTGGTGATTGCGGCCCGCGTCGAGATGGAACGGAGTGCTGTCATCTCTTTTTTCGTCAGCGGACGATCAATTGCGCGGAAATCGTAGTACTGATATTCGCTCACCAGGTCCCTCGGCGCCAGTGACGATAAGCGACAATCCATTCCACGCCTGCTGGTGCCGGCGTCGGCAGAGGCAGGTCCAGGATTGGGATCTTCTGCCGTGTTTTGCCTCGACGGCAAATGGCAACAATTTGGCCATCTAGCATCATGTCGACTTTCTCTACCTCAGCATCGACGCCGAGGACCTTCACAGCGAACGGCAATGCTAGGTGTTCCTCAATCATGGTGAAAAAACCGCCTGCTTGTTCTTCTTCGCCGTAAGCATCCACGATCGCTTGTTCGATCAGTTCCTTAAGCCTCGCCTTGCTGAGTGAAGGGAGATTTATCCCAGACTCGCCTTTCAGCTTCCGCAGATGCAGAACCGCCCGGCGACTGTTCTGTTTCGTCATGTTTCTCCGTTGATCAAAGGCTCTTTAGGAAATCGATTTTCAGCCTGCTCAAAGAATGACGTTTCGTTGCTGGCGTCCCGGATCGTGTAGCCGATCAGGTTGTACCCTTTCAAGCGACGCGCGTACATTCGCGCCAGCATAAGGACGTTGGAGTCCACGTAATCGTAGACTCGCACAACACGCTTGGCATCATGAAGTCGGTGGAGACGCCCTACGTATTGCTGTAGCGTTCCCCTCCACGAAATGGGCATCGCCAGAAAGAGCGTATCCAAGCGAGCGTCGTCGAACCCTTCGCCTATGTAGCTGCCGGTGGCCAGAATGACTCTCGGCTCGCACTCGGGTACAGCCGCAATTGCCTCTGCTATCGATCGTCGTTGTTTCTTGCCCATGCCACCCTTCAGCGTGAACACGTTGTTCATCTTGCCAGCCAGCTCCGTTTCGAAGTATTTCAAGTGCTCAGTTCTGCCGGTAAGCAGCAACGGTGAGCGCCCATCTGTGGTTGCCTGGACGAGATCCGTAAGGATCAATTCATTGCGCACGCGATCATCTGCGATTGCGGCGTACACTTCCTGAATCGTCATATCGGTTTGCTCAGGCGGCAAGGAAAAGTCCGTCAACCGTGGAACTACTTCATGCTCGAACGGCGTAGCTGCCGTCATTGAGCGGGCGCTCAGCTTGAATCGAATCGGGCCGCACTGCATATAGATGATGGGATGGTGGCCATCTTTTCGCTCGGGAGTTGCGGTCAGTCCGACGATGTACTTCGCTTTCACCTGCTTCATCACCTGCTCAAAGGTAAACGCCGATAGATGGTGGCACTCGTCAACAATCACCTGACCATACTCTGCCACAAAGTCTTTCACTCCTTCCTTGTCGTGGCTACTTTGAAGAATGGCAATATCGACACAACCACTGCGTTTTGTCGTCCCTCCTCCGATTTGTCCTATTGACTTGGCGGGAAGGTTGAGGAACATTGCCAATCTCGCATGCCACTGGTCTAACAATTGTTGACGATGTACCAACACCAAAGTGTTCACCTTTCTTGCCGCGATCAGCCATGCTGCCACAGCCGTCTTGCCAAAAGCCGTGGGAGCACAAAGAATTCCTTCATCGTGCTGCACGAACGCATCAACGGCATCTTGCTGTAACGGACGCAGTCGGCCGTAGAACCCTACCTCGATCGGACGACCAACAAACCGTTCGTCACTGACTTCTGGCTTGATGCGGTGCGTTTTCAACAACTCGATGACCTCCACCAGACAGCCGCGTGGTAGGGCAATGTGGTTAGCCAGTTCCTCGCCACAGGCGATAACTCGTGGCTTGTTGAAAGTAGGAAGCCTCATTGCCTGCGCTTTGTAAAATTCGGGGTTCTGGAATGCCCCAAGGCGAAGCAACCGGTTGAGCATCGCGGAAGGAAGATCCTTCTTTTCGATATACAAAAGGTTGGCGCGAACAATTCGGACCTGCACCGGAAGGGGGCCCGGTATTGGACGCTCTGCTCGCTTTCGGGATGGCGGCAATGTCCAAGGGTCTTGTCCCTCATCGTCCGTAGAGCTGATTCTCACTCCGATAAGGTCCCCACTTCGTTGAGCTTCGAGAACGACAGCCTCAGCAGCAGCAGCGGGCATCCGTTTCACGCTTGCCAGAAACGCCCATTGGTCACCATATGGGCGAAACTCCGCATCTACGAAGACGCTGTTTCCGTCTGCGCGCGGAAGCCTCTGCAGCGGCAGAGCGATCAGATTGCCAAATCCGCCCTTTGGCATAGTGTCTTGGTTGGGAAAAAAGCGGTCGTATGAATCCAATCCAAGTTGGTGACGGGACTCCATGGCCCGAGTCAGGATTACACAGCCCAGTTTTCGCGCGGTGGTTGCAGGGATTGATCGGTCGAAGAAGATCCACACGTGGCCACCGTTGCCTGACCGTGAACGCTCTAGTGCCGCTGGCACGCTCAGTTCGCGACATACGGCCAAAAACGCAATGGCATCCTTTTGCCATGTCTTCTTATCGAAATCGACGGCGAGGAACCAGCATGTCTCGTCCTGCAGAAGCGGATAAATACCGATGGTGTGATCTCCGACGAGGTGTCCACGCACTACCTCGTCCGTTAGCGGTCTGAACTTCCGAGTCTGGCGGTCGACCTTCTTGCGGTCCTCGTCTCTTGCGCGAAGATAGGCCTTCCAGTCACGATCTGCCTTAGGCATGTACCCAGATCGCCCGTCAGCGTTCTCCCAGCGAACTGCATAAACGTCGTCGCGCCCGTGGAAGAGACTCCGGAAGAGGGCAATGCGTTGTTCAGCTTTTAAGACAAGGGTGTGCGGACTTGGTAGGGCGCTCGTTGTGACGGGAATACCGTTCGGGGACTGCACGACCGGAAGCTGTATGCCGTGGTCCTGCAAAATACGCCGCAAGCGAACGTTTTCTTCCCGTAGGCGCTGCACCTCAGCAAGAGCAGATTGCAGATCCAAAAGTTTGGGATCAGATTCGTTCACGTAAAGCCATCATCACCCTTCTACTGCCAGGACTCGATCAAAGAATAATCTCACACCTTGCGGACGTCCCTGTGTCTCCGCGGACGAAGCGAGAAAGCAGTCCACACACCGCGCCTTTTTTCAGGGGATTGTCAGTTCTTTTTCGCAGTGGGTGTATCTAACGGCGGGGTGCAAGTTCGCGGGTTTCCCGCAGGGGTTTGAGCTATGCGAAGGTAGCGTCGTTCGTTCCACTGAGACTCGGATCAAGTGTATTGGTGCAGCGTTCTGGAAGTCTCGCCTGTAGTGGAGTGTGGTTGGCCCTTTTTTCGGGCTACATGCGCAAGGCGATTCTCAAGCAAACGAAGACCGAGCTTACGTCTGATACCGTCCAACTGCGTCACACCGGCGTCACAACGGGATCCGGTGTTCTGTAAGTGATTGAAAATAAAAACTTGTGGCAGCCGGACCTGTAAGCCGAATTCTGTCCGCAACATTGCTGCTTGCGGGACGGCCATTCCTCTGGGCAGCGCATTGCTGCGCGGCTCTAGCGACCTACCCGAAGGTTCAACGCACCGAGCCGGCACGTGTCCGCGGCCGAAGCTGCGAACTTCCTTCCTATTTGGTCTTGCTCCGTGTGGGGTTTGCCATGCCCGCGTCATTACTGGCGCGGCGGTGCGCTCTTACCGCACCTTTTCACCCTTACCCCGTTGCCGGGGCGGTATGTTCTCTGTGGCACTCTCCGTCCATCAGGCTTGAACCTGACGTCCCGGACGTTATCCGGCACACTGCTCTGCGGAGTTCGGACTTTCCTCCCCTCGCGCCCGGAGACGCGACGAGCGGCCGTCCGGTCCGGCTGCCTACAACTCGATTATACGACCTGGGTTCGTGACGTCTCAGCTTTGGCTTCGGAGAACAAGGTGCCCCTGCCTTTCGTGCGGCTCGGGACTCGGACTGATAAACTTAAGGTGTCTTGGATCCCATCTTTCGGTTCCCAGTCGAAGGCGGATAGCATTAAGCCGGACTCCGATCATGAACATCGCTGAAGCCATTCGCGTCGCCCTGCAGTCTCTTTGGGCGAATAAGCTGCGCTCCGTGCTGACTTTGCTCGGAGTTGTGATCGGGGTTGGGGCGGTGATCGCAGTAGTGACCTTTGTGTCCGGGATCAACGACTATGTTGCTAAGAAGATCTTCAACCTGGGCGCTGATGTATTCATCATCGCCAAGATGTCGGCGGTGGAGACGAACGTCGATCATTTCCTGGAAGCCGAGAAGCGCAAAGACCTCGACATGGAGGACTACCAGGCGGTGGTCGAGTCCTGCGCACACTGCCAGTATGTTGGCGCACTCGTGCAGGGCAACGGCAAGGTGAAACGGAACGAGCAATCGATCGATGACACCAACATTCAGGGGATCAGTCCTTCGCTTGCCACCATTCTCGACACCGATCTCACCTCCGGACGCATGATCAGCGACACGGATGTGAACAATCATATTCAGGTCGCGGTTGTGGGAACCGACATTGTCGATCATCTGCTGCCGGGCGCTGATCCCCTCGGACAAGAAATCAGGATCGATGGCTGGACCTACCAGATCATCGGAGTAGGAAAGAAGAAAGGCAAGACGCTAGGCCAGAGTGCCGACAACTACGCGCTAATCCCCATTTCTGTTTATTTGAAGAAGTATGGGGCCCATAATCACAGCGTCGGTATCTGGGGGAAGGCCTCGGCGACAGGGATCCCCCTGAATCAGGCAATCGACGAAGCCCGGGCTGGACTGCGCGCCCATCGCCATGACCGTCCTGGGAAGGATGACAGCTTCGAGATTGAGACGAACGCCAGCCTGCTGGGAATCTGGTCGGGACTGAGTAACACATTCTTCATGGCGACGATTGGGATTGCAGCCGTGTCATTGGTCGTTGGCGGCATCGTCATCATGAACATCATGCTCGTCTCCGTGACCGAGCGAACACGCGAAATTGGCATTCGTAAGGCGATGGGTGCGCGCCGCGATGATGTACTGCTTCAGTTCCTCATTGAATCCGTCATCCTTGCCCTCTTGGGCGGAGCATTAGGAGTTCTGGGGGGAATCGTGCTCGCTAAAGGGGTAACCGCGATTATCGGGATGCCCTCCTCGATCAAACTCTGGGCGGTCTTTGCCGGTTTGCTGGTGGCTGCTAGCGTTGGCGTATTTTTCGGAGTTTATCCCGCACGCAAGGCTGCGCGCCTGGATCCCATCGTCGCATTGCGGTTTGAGATGTGACCATTAGGAAATTGGGAATTTTGGCGATTGATTAAGTGAAAACATTGCATCACGACTTGAGTTACTAGCCACAAAGGTCTCCATGGTCGGCAAGTCTGAATTCGGCGAAATCGTCCAGATGGCGACGGACACCATCCGCAGCAACAAGCTGCGATCGGGTCTCACCGTGCTTGGAATTGTCATCGGCGTAGCGGTGGTGATCGGCGTATCGTCCATAGGCCGCGGCCTCGATGAAAATGTCCGCGAGTTGGTGGCCAGCATTGGATCGAACGTTATTTTCGTGTTCCACCTGAATTTCTTTACCTTCGGCCGCATGACCGAAGAAATGCGCATGCGCAAGGAGTTGACGTTCGAAGACGCCGAAGCCATTCAGGAATTACCGCACGTGAAAGCTGTCTCGGCGGGCATGCGCTTGTTCCGTCCCGAACTCGGCGTGGGCACTTACGCTATCAAGTATCAGGACAAGAAGGTGAAAAACACGATTCTTGAAGGTGACACGCCCTCAGTCAAGGATGTGTTCGATCTTCCCATGGCGGGTGGCCGTTGGTTCACCGAGATCGACGATCAGCACCGGTCGGCGGTGGTCGTCCTTTGCCACGACACCCAGCATGAGCTTTTCGGAGACCAGGATCCATTGGGGAAAGAAGTCAACATCGAGGGCAAGCTCTTTGAGGTGGTCGGAACCGTCAAGAAGATCAAGTCGGTGTTTGGCGGGGGAAAAGATCCGAACGACAATCGCGTGTTCTTTCCTCTGCGAACATTCAAAGCGCTCCACCCCGAAATGAAACAGCACGTCATCAGCGTCAAGGCCACATCGCATGACGATATGCCGAAGGCGATGGACGAGATTCGGGAACTGCTCCGGCGACGGCGGAGAGTTGCCTTCGATAAGCCGGATAACTTTGCGGTAATGACTTCGGACTCGATCACAGATTTCTGGAACCAGCTTACGGGCGCCCTCTTCATCGGCATGTTCGCAATCTCCAGCGTCGGTCTCGTAGTCGGCGGCGTAGGGGTAATGAACATCATGCTGGTGAGTGTTACGGAGCGTACCCGGGAGATTGGCGTGAGAAAGGCGATTGGCGCACGCAAGCGCGACATTCTTCTGCAGTTCACGCTTGAGGCAATCATGCTCACCGCCGTCGGAGGGCTGATCGGCATTCTCGTGGGCGGCCTCGTCGTCTGGGTGATCCCCATGGTCTGGCCTTCGCTTCCCGCGCGGATGTCCGTCTTCTGGGTGTCATTCGGTTTCAGTTCGGCAGCAGGAGTCGGACTCGTCTTCGGAATCTATCCGGCGTGGAAGGCGGCCAATCTCGATCCCATTGAGTCGCTGCGTTACGAATAGCCTCTTCGTTGTAGACGACTCCGCACCGCGATATCATCCCTTTGCGGTCGTCTGTCGGCTTGAGTAACCCTCACGCATCCTGCACATGGCAGTCGGCGAACTATGCTAGGCAAAAGCGAATTCAGCGAAATCGTCCACATGGCGACCGACACGATCCGCACAAACAAGTTGCGGTCCGGCCTGACTGTACTCGGAATCGTGATCGGAGTCGCCGTCGTGATCGGAGTGTCGTCCATCGGCCGTGGGCTTGACGACAATGTTCGTGATCGCCTTGCCACCATCGGCTCCAATGTCATTTTCGTCTATCACCTGAATCTTTTCACGTTCGGGCGCATGTCGGAAGAGATGCGGACCCGCAAAGAGCTGACCATGGAGGATGCGCAGCTGCTGGAAGGCCTGCCTCACGTGAAATCGGTGTCGGCTCTCCTTCGTCTATATCGGCCTGAGATCGGCAGCGGCACATACGCCGTGAAATACCAGGGCCGCAAAGCGAAGAACACCCTCCTTGAGGGAGACACCGCGTCGATGCTTGATGTCGAGGATATTCCTCTGACCAGCGGTAGGTGGTTTACAGAGTTTGACGATGAACGTCGCGCCCCGGTCGTCATTCTCTGCCACGACACTCGGGAGGAACTGTTTGGGGACAACGACCCGTTGGACAAAGAGGTGAATATCGAAGGCCGATTGTTCCGGGTCATCGGAACTGTGGGAAAGATCAAATCGGTGTTCAATCGTGGCAAAGATCCTATCGACAATCGCGTCTTTTTCCCTATCCGCACGTTTAAAGCCTTGCATCCGGAAGTGAAGCAGTACTGGATCGTTGTCAAAGCTACGTCGCATGAGGATATGCCCAAGGCTATGGACGAGATACGCGAAGTCATTCGGCGCAGGCGGAGAGTCGCCTTTGACAAGCCAGACAACTTCACCATCTTCACGTCCGAGTCCATTACGGAGGTCTGGAACCAGATCACAGGAGGCCTCTTTGTTGGGATGTTTGCAATTTCCACTGTGGGCCTGGTCGTCGGCGGAGTCGGGGTGATGAATATCATGCTGGTCTCGGTGACCGAGAGAACCCGGGAGATCGGAATCCGAAAGGCAATCGGAGCGCGCCGGCGCGATATCCTTTTGCAGTTCACTCTTGAAGCCATCATGCTCACCGCCGTGGGCGGAGTGATTGGCATCCTGTTGGGAGCGATTTTGGTCTGGACTATTCCGCTCGCCTGGCCGTCACTGCCCGCCCACATGTCTATGTTCTGGGTCACGTTCGGCTTCAGTTCAGCGGCTGCGGTCGGCCTCGTTTTTGGCATCTATCCGGCATGGAAAGCTTCCACGCTTGATCCGATTGAATCGTTGAGGTACGAATAAGGATTCGCTTCTGTCGAAATGATGCACTCTACCGCCGCGGTTCTTCAGGTCATTGCGATTTTCGGCTGTATCTCCAGTTGCGCATATTATGTTCTCTGCCTGCTCGGTGCCCGCCACTTCATCGGTTCGCTGAGAAATTCCAGCGGCGCCCTTTCGATTGAAATGCCACCAGTTTCAGTTCTGAAGCCATTAAAGGGAACCGATCCCGAAATGTATCGGAGTTTCCGGAGCCATTGCCTGCAGGATTATCCCGAATATGAAATTGTGTTTGGAGTCAGCGACGCGGCCGATCCTGCCGGTGCCAGCATCGAGCGGTTGAAAAAGGAATTCCCGGAGCGCTTGATTCAATTGGTGATTTGCCCAGAGATCCTGGGGCCGAATGTAAAAGTGAGCAATCTCGAGCAGATGGCCCATATTGCTCGGTACGAATATCTGGTCGTCAACGATAGCGACATCCGAGTCGAACGGGACTATCTGCGTCGAATTGTTCGGCCTTTGGCGGACGATAAGATCGGCATGGTGACGTGTCTCTATCGCGGAGTCGCGGCATCCACGCTTGGTTCGCGGCTAGAGGCACTGGGCATCAGTACAGACTTCTGTGCTGGTGTGATTGCAGCCCGACTGCTGGAAGGCGGTCTGAGTTTCGGGTTGGGATCCACGTTGGCTTTCCGGCGACGGGAGTTGAATCGGATCGGAGGATTCAAGTCGATCGTGGATTTCCTGGCCGATGATTACGAACTCGGGAACCGCATCGCTGGCTTGGGCCAGAAGGTGCAACTCTCCGACGTTGTCGTCGAGACGTATCTTCCCGCGTACGATTTCGGCGGATTTCTTGCGCATCAAATGCGGTGGGCACGCGGCGTGCGTGATGCCCGCATGGGGGGATATGTCGGCTTGGCCTCGACCTTCGGATTGATGTGGGCTTTGCTGAACCTGCTCTTCGCAGGCGCGGCAACATGGGCTTGGATCGTACTCGGGTGTGTGCTTCTTCTGCGGATTCTGGTAGCACTGGTTGTCGGGAAGTCGATTCTTAATGATCGCCAGGTCCCTCGCCTGTTGTGGCTGTTGCCCGTGCGGGACCTCCTTGCCGTTGCCATTTGGATCGTGAGTTTTTGGGGCCACACCGTGAAATGGCGCGGTGATCTATTCGAACTCAGAAAAGGGCGACTGGTTCGCATTTCTTAGAGCTGTTTAGAAAATAGTGTGGCCTGGAATTCGCCTTGATAGGGCACGGCTTCCAGCCGTGCTGCAAGGTCCACACAAGTCACTCGGCTTTACCCGCTAGGTACTTTGGATTGACACCATTTCCTAAACGGCTCTATCTGTCGGTCAGTTGATCGGCGAAATCAATTCGAAACGCCCGTCAGCAAACAGGCGATATTTTCGTCCGCGCCAGGAGATCGTATTCCCAAAAAATCCCGCAATCCAGAATAGAAATGCGATCACGTCTTCGATCGGCAACAAGGCCCAGTTGAGCCTCGCCCGCAGTACACGCGCTGAGACCATATAGGCGGCGAAGGCACGAACCGCAAATGCGACAGGCAGAAGTGGCCACCATGCGGGCCACGATGCGCATGCGAGCAAGGCGAGAGGAAAGGGCATTGTGAACAGTTGCCCGATGTATCCTGCGGGGCGTGAGCGCCGCGTGCTGCGTGCCCAGCGAATCCGATGCGCGACGTTTTCGCGGAAACTCGCGTCTCCGATGTGATGTTCTATCACATAAGAAGACATCACCACGCCGTAGCCAGCGTCAGCTGCAAATTGTCCCATAACGAAGTCCTCCGCCAGATAGTCCTTGAAGCGGCTGATTCCACCGAGCGACTCCAGAACACTGCGCCGCGCGATAACGGTCGGCCCCACGGCAAAGCGCATGCCTTCGAGCATCCGTGCCACCAGAGCCCCACCCCAGAAATCGGTGTTCATGCCAGTGGCCTCCAGTCGAGACCAGAAGCTTCGTCCCGGCACTGCACGGTACGGACAGGTAGCGACTCCCAGTTGCGGGTTCTGGAATTCTGCGGCAGCTACCCGCAGGAGATCTGAAGTCACGCGGATATCGCTGTCACTCATCACCACAAGATCGTTCGCCGCAGCCTCCAGCATTTTTTCCAGGCTGAATACCTTGGCATTCGGATAGGGCGGTTCGCCCGTGACCACGAGACGCGATGAAATCTTGGGAAATTCCTTTTGCAGTCGCGATACTACGTCCGCCGCAGGATCGCTCTCCTTCCGAACTGCGAACATGATTTCGAACGATGGGTATTCCTGCTCGAAAAACGTCCTGAGGTTCGATTCGAGGTCAAGGTCTAATCCGGCAAGGGGCTTGAGGATGCTGACAGGTTCCGCAAGTTGCAGTTCCGGCGGACGGACCCGAAGATAACGTATGGCCGCCACGATTTGCAGGATGCAGTAGACGACGGATCCACACAAGAGAAGAAACAAGACGCCCGCCAGGAGCTTTCCTGGAGAAAGACAAGTACCCAGAAGAAGCACTGAAACGGCGCATCTTGCGCATGGGAGCATGGGTCGGACCGGCAGTTATTATACCGAGGCTAAATAGGATGTCCCGGTCAGTTCGACTGGCGAGATGCCTGCGCACAGTTCAGAGCAGCGCGTATCTTCGATGACAGCTGTTTCAACGTGTAAGGTTTCTGGAGGAAGTTGGTTTCGAGATCCAAGACCTTATGGTCGAGAATAGTTTTTCCAGCGTAGCCAGACACGAACAGGAACTGCGTCTTCGGACGCACTCGGGCGACTTCCTTTGCCAGAGTTCCTCCACTCATACGTGGCATAACAACATCACTCACGACCAGCTGGATGGTACTGTGTTCTTCTACCTGGGCTAACGCATCAACTCCATCGCGTGCTTCGATGACGTTGTATCCTTGCAGGCGCAGAAACTCCGCCGTGGCGCGCCGCACCGCAGCTTCATCCTCGACCAGGAGAATCGTCTCTGTTCCGCGGGTTTCGTTTTCATGTTCGGGGAACTCGGGATTACTCTCGCGGCGACCATCATTTACACAAGGCAGATAGATCTTGAAGACCGTTCCTGATCCCGGCTCGCCGTAGACCCAGATGAACCCATTGTTCTGCTTGACGATGCCGTAAACCGTGGCCAGCCCCAGGCCCGTCCCTTTGCCGGATGGTTTGGTTGTGTAAAACGGCTCAAAAATATGAGGCAGGGCCTCGGGTGGAATGCCATTCCCGTCATCACTGACCGTGATGAGCGCATAGTGCCCTTTCGGAATGACCGCAGGCTTTCCGTGGATGTAGCTGTCGTCCAGACGAATGTCGGAAGTCTCGATCTGCAGATGGCCCCCTTGGGGCAGGGCATCGCGCGCATTCGCCGCAAAATTCATCAGAACCTGCTCAACTTGAACTGGGTCGATTCTCACGCGGCCCAAGCCCTCGCCGGAGGTCAAGGTAAACTCGATGTCTTCTCCGATGAGTCGGGGCAGCGTCTTTGCGATGGTGTTGACAACAGAATTAAGATCAACCACCCGCAAGGCTTGGGGTTGCTTCCTGCTGAAGGCGAGCAGTTGACGTGTCAATTCTGCTGCCGCCGCGCCGCCTGGCGGATTTCTTGAATCTTGGCTTCGAGCGGACTGTTCTGCGGAACCGAGTCGAGGGCGAGTTCCGAGTAGCTCGTGATGATCGTCAACAGATTATTAAAGTCATGAGCCACTCCGCCGGCCAGGCGGCCGATCGCGTCCATTTTCTGTGCCTGCAGCAACTGCGCTTCCAGCCGGAGTCTCTCGGTCAGATCGCGGCCGTTGGAGATGAAATGGGTGATCTGCCCCGCGCCATCGCGCACCGGGCAAATGCTCTCCTCAACATAATAGAGTTCGCCATTCTTCTTGCGATTGACCAGAATCGCGCGGAATGCATTTCCGGCGAGAATCGTTCTCCACATTTCCTCGTAGATCTCGGGACTCTGTTCCCCGGATTTGAGAATTCGCGGTGTTTGACTACGTGCCTCATCGCGACCGTAGCCAGTCATGGCCTCGAAGGCAGGATTGACGTATTCGATGGCGCCGTGGTGATCGGTGATCATGACCGCGTCGGCAGACTGTTCGACCGCTCGCGACAGCTTTCTCAATGACTCTTCCGCGCTTTGTTGCTCGATTTGAAGGCTATGCAGTGCGACCGTATGGTGAATGGTGCGTACTAGCGTCGCTCCGTCCAGCCGTGACTTGGCCAGGCAGTTCCACATGCCAGAGCCGATGATCTCGGCGACCGTCTTTTCGTCCGCGTCTTCCGTCAGAAGAATGAACGGAACCGTACGGCCCTCGTGAAGAAAGTCGGTGACGAGGCGGACCGCTTCCGCGGCCCCGGCATCGTGTTCGAAAAGAACCAGCCCATAAGGCCGATGCAGTAGCAATTCCCGCGCTTCCTCCAGCGAACGGGCATGCTCCAACTCAGCGGCGATCAGGCAGCGATTTCGCTCCAGCATGTCGCGAATCAGGAAGAAATCTTCTTCGCGATTCCCGACCAGGAGCACGCGCAGAGGCGCAATTGCTGGTTTCGCCGCCGTTATCACATGGTTACCATCGGAATCTGGGGGCAGAAGTTTAATCGCCGAGGCACCAGAGAAGAGTCCCGAAATTGCACATTGCCCCGCCGATACGACTTGATCTCACGATCTTGCCAGAGGGGGGGAGGTCTAGATCATAATTAAGGTCTTCCAAGGAAGTGCTATATGCGTCGACTCACTCTTCTGCTCGTCACTTTGGCGGTTGCCGGTCAACTCCAGGCGCAATCGGGATCAACACCTCGCCAGCTCAGCTTCCATGTCTCGCCAGCATCAGCTTGGATTGACACGGGCTTGAATTTGCAGGCTGGGGACGCCGTCATGATATCGGCGGCTTCCTCTGGTTCGTCGCAGAACTCGTCATCGCAATGTGATCCTGCCGGTTCAAGCGGTGGCTCCGCGAATGCCGCTAGTCTGCCCGTTGCCGACGCGCATCCCGGCGCCTTGATTGCCAAATTGGAAGTGGACGGCACTGCGATCCTGATTGGTGCTCAACGGGAGCTCAACGTCGACAAGACGGCCCACTTGTTGCTGGGGATGAACGGATCCGGCACTTCAGCCTGCCAGACTGGATTTGATGTCAAGGTTCAAGTCTCGAGCAAGGATTCCGCGGGGGGAAATGCTGCGGCGTCGAAATCCCGCGGAGATCAATTGAAATCCCAACTGGCCAACGCGGCGCAGGTGTTCATGTCCGGTCAGTTTGGGATCAATAACCCCGCCTCTCCCAGTGAGAATGCGACATCTGCCACGGGCTCGGCGGGCACGGGATCGCCTTCCGCACCCGCTCTTCACGTTTCCAACACGCCACTCGAGGCCGACCTTCGAAAGTTGCTCGATTCACTACCCAGGCGAGTCAACGATCAGTTCAACAATCTCGGCGATATGGTGAACTTCGTCATCATCGGCTCGCAGAAAAATGTGCAGGAGGCTCTGCAAGCTTCAGATTGGCATGTGGCCGATACCAGCAACACCTCGGCCGTGATGAACGCGGTAATGCAGACCTACGAGAGCAAAGACTACCTCGCGATGCCGATGAGCACACTGTTTCTCTTCGGCCGCAAGCAGGACTTTGGGTATGAGATGGCCGACCCTATCGCCATGGTTGCCAGTCGCCATCACTTTCGCGTCTGGAAGGCACCCTTCACTTGGAAGGGCCAGGAAGTATGGGTCGGTGCCGGCACGCATGACATCGGATTCGCCAAAGACAAACGCAACAATAGCGTTACTCACAAAATAGATCCCTCTGTCGATGGTGAGCGCGAAAATATCGGTGCCAGTCTGCAGAAATCAAACAAAGCTAAAGCGTTTAGTTATTACCTTCCACCCAATCCTGTGCAGGAAGCCAAGAACGCAACCGGAGACGGATACCACTCCGACGGGCGTTTGCTCGTGGTGTTTCTGCAGTGATCCTCACAACTCGAGTGTCCTCTGTGAAGTGATACTTTTTTGTTAACCCTTTCGCGTTTCCTACGTCTAATGAGCTAAATCCGGTGGACCTCGATTCATGCGGAGATCGACGGAACGCCACGACAACTTCGTGCGTTTAGAGCTATAAACGGGCTTCTGCCTGTCGGATGGGTATGGCTCTTCGGGACGTCCGATTCCGCCACAGGGGTATCCATGGCGAAGCTGAATCGCGGTCCCAAGATGTCCGACACTTCTGGGGGAAGTATGGAGAATCTGGAAAGGTCCGCTAGCTCTCTACGGCCGATCGATCGCTACGATGTCGGCCACGTGCAGGAAGTGATCCGCCAGGCTCACGATGAACTGCGGCAGTTAATGCAACAGCGCGCCGAGATCATGAAGCGCATCGGCACGGTCAAGCAAACAATCTCCGGTTTGGCAAATCTGTTCGGTGACGGTGTTCTCAACGAGGAGTTGATGGAGCTGGTTGACCGCAAAAGTAACGGGCGGCAGCCGGGATTTACAAAGGCCTGTCGAATGATCCTGATGGAGTCGGGTCGCGCCATGAATTCCCGCGATATCTGCGACTATTTTCAGGAAAAGCTGCCGGAGTTGCTGGCCCGCCACAAAGATCCCATGGCGTCAGTAACTACGGTATTGAACCGCCTCGTGGAGTACGGCGAAGCGGAAGCGGTGGTTTCTAATGGTAGAAGGGCATGGCGGTGGGTGGCCGACGTGCCCTCCCCACCGTCTTCAACTGATAAGGTGATTTAACTCCCGACCCGACGAAGTCAGTCGAGTTGTGCGATTTAGCCTGTCCCCTGCCGCGCTATCCCTTTTCCTTCATCCTTACTTATCGATTCGGTCCGTCTTCCGGCGGAAGGAGCATCCCTTTCTCCAGATGACGAGTCACATGCGCGTACGACGCCGCATGCGGATCGTGTGTCACCATCACAATCGTCTTATGAAAATGCTCATTCAGATGTTTTAGGATTTCCAGCACCTCCGTGGCCGAATGGCTGTCGAGGTCGCCCGTGGGTTCGTCCGCAAGCAATAAAGTCGGATCACTGACGATCGCGCGCGCGATCGCGACACGCTGTTCCTGTCCGCCGGACAATTGCTTGGGCAGATGGTGAACACGGTCCTCTAACCCAACCAGCTTCAACGCCGTCATCACGTGATCCCGTCGCTGTTGGGCATTCAGTTTGGTGAGTAGGAGAGGCAGCTCCACATTTTCGAAAGCCGTGAGCACCGGAATCAGATTAAACGTCTGAAACACATAGCCGATGTGTTCATTTCTCCAACCGGCGATCTGGGCGTCATTGAATCGGAAAATGTCTTGTCCTTGAACCAGAAGCTCACCGGACGTCGGCCGGTCGATCGCTGCAATCATGTTGAGCAACGTCGTCTTGCCGGATCCCGAGGGACCCATCAACGCCAGGAACTCCCCTTTGGCGATGTCGATCGACACATCATCCAATGCCGTGACCTCAAACGCGTCCCGCTTGAAGATCTTACTGACGCCGCGGACCTGGACAACTTTTGTACTCGTGGCAACGTTCGGCTGTGCAACTGTGCTCATGATTGCCCCTTGATTTTGATTTTGTCTCCATCTTTCAAATTGGCCGGTGCGGCCGTAATCACGCTCTCGCCGCCCACCAACCCATTTACCACCGCTCCGTCCGCGCGCTGGCTTACGACATGGATCTCTCGCGCCACCACCCGTCCGTCATATGCGATATAGACAATCTTCTTGCCGTCGCGGTCCCGCATCGCCGTCGATGGCACAAACACTCCAGTCGGATCTTTCGTACCCTTTGGTTTGTCGCTCGCGAGGAAGCGCACGGTTGCGTTCATCTCCGGACGAAGCTGAACGTCGGAATACTTGTTCGGATTCAGCACCTGTACCTTGACCTGCACCGTAGCCTTCTGCCGGTTCGCTTCGGGCGATATCTGTGCGATCTGCCCGTCGTATTGCTTGTCCGGGTAAGCGTCGGTAGTAACAATCGCTTTCTCGTCCGGTGCGAGCCGCGCGAAATCGGCCTGCGCAATATCGAGTTCCACTTGTAAATCGTTCAAATCAGCCATTGACACGACCGATCCTTGCGGACCACCAGCGGCTGCGCTGGCAAATTGCGCGGTGATCAACTCGCCCTTCTCCGCCGTACGATCAAGAATCGTGCCGGTCACTGGCGCACGAATGACCGTCGCGTCCAGTTGTGCCTGGGCGTATTCCAGTTGCCCTTGGGCTTGGGTAAGAGCCCCTTGTGCCCGTAAAAGCTCCTCTGGACGCGGGCCAAGCTTGGCCAGTTGAAACGCTTTCTCCAGCGAGTTTGCACGTTGCTGATCCGCTTCGAATTTGGCCGTCGCATCGTCAAGCTGCTGTCGCGAAACGACTCCGCTCGCAGCCAGTTCTTTGATCCGGTCAAGCGTCACCTTGTCGTTGGCGACGGTCGCGCGAGCTTCATCGAGATTGTGTTGCGCTTGCTGGATTTCCTCAGGCCGCGACCCGTGCTGCAGTTGTTGCAGGTAGGCCTGGGCATTCTCAACCGCACCCTTGGCCTGCATGTAAGCCGCACGAAATTCCTGATCCTCGAGGCGAACAAGTACCTGACCCTCTTTCACCTTGTCGCCTTTCTCCACACCGATCCACGCCAGGCGACCCGTGACCTTCGAGTTCACGTTGATCGTGTGGTGGGCCACGATGTACCCGGTCGCTGAGAGCACGGTCGAACCGGCAGCGTCATTGCCGCTGGTCTGCGCGGCTGCGCGCACGACTTCAACCTCGGGAATCGAGGAGGAAAACGCTCGGTATGCCAGAGCCACGACGCCGAGCAGAACCACAATAGCAATTCCAATAAGAATGTAGCGTTTTGCCCAAGCGGGCGGTTCTCCGCCTCCGTTACTCCGCTGCGAGCGGTCAATTCGCAAGCTCTGCAGGTCTTCGTGTTTCGTATCAATCGCCATATCAGTGGTTAGGTTTTCGCTTACCGGTAAGTTCGTTTAGCCTCTCAGCGCATTCAGGATATTCTGTCTGGCCGCATGCCACGCGGGAGCCAACCCGCCAACGAATCCCATCACCAGCGCGAAGATAATCGCGCGGTACGCAACTGTGGGAGTAATTCGTAAGGCAAAGACGACTTCACTAAACGTCACGGCGTTCGATGTTCCGGTTTGCATTCCGTTAAACGGCAACATCAAGATGATTCCAGCCAAGGCTCCCAGGAACGCGATCAGCAGAGACTCGAATACGAATGAGGTCAGAATTGCCGGTCGGGAAAAGCCAATCACCCGCAGCGTAGCAATCTCGCGTCCCCGATAAGCCACTGCCGCATACATCGTATTCATCGCGGCAAAGATCGATCCAATCGCCATGATCACCCCAACCACCCATCCAATCACTTTGATGGGTGTTCCCGAACTCGTCTGCTTCGCGTAATAATCGCTCTCCAGCATGCCCTCCAGCTTGAGTCGCTGATCGTCGCTCACACGGTTCTTCAATGCATCAGCTGCAATCGCATCCGTAGCCCGCAGATATGCCGAGGCGTAGCCCCCCTGGCGGTCGAAGTCAGAAGCCATCTGGTTCACATCACCCCAAACTTCGGATTCGTAAGCCGATCCCCCGGCATCAAAAACGCCAACTACTTTCCACGATCCTTTCCCGAATTCCATGGTGTCGCCGATGTTCGCGTGCGTGAACCTCTCGCGAATCGACTTGCTGACCACAACCTCGCGCTGTCCCGTATGGAACCATTCACCAGCGATCAACTTCACAGGCGGCTGCTTATCCGGTTCGTCGGGCGTCTGCCGCATCTCCAGTCCGGCGGGCATCATGCCACGAACCGTCACATTGACTTCCCCCGTGCCGTCTTTCCGCGGCAGGACGATGACAACCACCCACTCGCCCGACACCATCGGCTGCCCGTCTCTTGTCGGTGCAATCCCCGGAAGCGTCTTCAACGTCGGGAAAAGCGAAGCATCAAACCCGCCAGAGAGTTCCGCTTCCGATCCCTTGCGCAATACAAGGACGTTCTTCGGACTGCCGCTGCTCACAAACGCGCGGTCCAATCCAGCGACCAGCGCCATTAAGAAGATCGCGGTAGTCACCGTCAGCGCAATGCCAAGCGCAGTCATCACGGTGAGGCCTTTGCGGAGTTTCAGGTTCCGAAAGTTATATTTGATGGGAATCGCCATGTTCGAAATCTCCACTCACCCAATGTGCCGTAACGCGTCCACGATGTTCAGCCGCGAAACTCTCTGCGCCGGCAGATATCCACTAACAATCCCCAGAATCAGAGCGATGGTCAGTGAAATGGTCGCCGTAGGGGCATTCACCCTCATGTTGAGCGGAATGCCGAGCCCGATGAACCGGTGCGTCAAAGCCGCGATCACGGGCACGGCAACGACAATGCCCAAAATTCCCCCGGCCAGCGCCAGTGCCACCGATTCGCTGATGAAAATCGACAAAACGCGCTGCCGCGTGAAGCCGAGCGTTTTGAGCACTGCGACCTCTCTCGTACGGCTGCGAACCGACATCGCCATCGTGTTCGCCGAGACCAGCATGATCGCAAACACGACGGCGGCACAGATGCTGAGGATGAATGCCTTCACATTTCCTAGCGACGAGACAAATCCGAGCTGAAAAGCTTTTTCACTCTCGGTCTTCGTCTGCAGCGGCGAGTTGTGGAACATGTCGTCGATGGTTTTCGAAGCTTCCGCCACATGCTCGGCAGCATCGACTTGAGCCGCATACCAGCCTGCCTGTCCTTTAAACCACGGCACTGACTCTTCTAAATATTTGGCATTGAAGTACAGCGCGTTCTGCGGAGGATCGCGATGGTAGATGCCACGAATGGTCAGATCGAGATTCGCCGGGAAAATATTGGCCTGTAGCGTCACCCGATCGCCGATCTTCCACTTGTACTTATCCGCCAGGGTCACATCGACGATGCATCCGGTGCGGTCGTGCTGCCACGCTTTCACCTGCTCCTCGGGAATCATCTTGTCGGAAGCGACCTTCAGATACTCTTCCGGATCCGTGGCCATTTGTGCAAAAAAATGCTCTGGCCGGTCATCGATGTAGCGACCTCCATACCACGTCAGGGGCGCCACTGCATTGATTCCCTTGACGGCCCTTATTTTTTCCCGGTAGTACTCAGGAAGAAAGAAAGCAAGCGATACACGATCGCGGATGATTAATCTGCGCGATGCTTCGGGCGCCACCTGGTCCACGTAGAACGACCGCCAGATACAGATCATCATGGTCAGAAGCAACAGCGAAAAGCTGATGCTGACCATGGTGAGAAAACTTCGCCGCTTATTGCGAAACGTGTTACGTACCACGAAACTGCCGAGCGTCATAAGTCACCCGATGTGACGCAGCCCGTCCACAATGTTCACTTTCGAAGCATGGTAAGAAGGAACGGCCGCGCTCAATAACCCGACCAAACCAGACACGAAAAGCGCCGACAACCAGATTCCCGGTGTCACGCGCAGTGTAAAGAAGCTCACAAACTGTGGGGAATGCGTCGCCAACCAAACCAGGCCTGAACCCATGCAAATCCCAATCAGGCCTCCTAGAATCGATAAGGCGACGGCTTCACCCACAAACAGGGCGAGTACAGCGACTCGCGTGAATCCTAAGGTCTTGAGCACAGCAACCTCGCGAGTGCGCTCCCGAATCGACATAGCCATTGTATTCGCCGAGACCAGCAGTGTGGCGAATACGACGGCAGAACAAATACTCAGAATGAACGCTTTGACGTTCCCCAGCATGGCAACGAACTCCAGTCCGAATGCCTTCTCCGTCTCGGCTTTCGTCGGCTGCGGAGAATTGTGGAACATATCGTCGATCGCGCTGGCGACCTTACTTACATCCTCAGGAGAGTCTGCGAGCACTCCGAAAGTGCCGGCCTGTCCCTTGAACCAGTTAACGGACTCCTCCACGTACTTGGTATTGAAATAGACCGATTTATTGTCCGGCACCGAGTGGAAAATTCCGCGGATATTTAACTCCAGGTTGACGGGATAGATCGTTCCCTGCAAAACGATCCGGTCGCCAAGCTTCCAACCATACTTATTGGCCAGCGTGTCATCGACGATCACTCCCTGCCGGTCGCGTTGCCAGGCCTTAATTTGGTCGTCGGGCATCGCCATGTCACGATAGGTCTTGAAGAATTCGTCAGGATCGGTACTGAACTGCGCGAAGAAATTCTCTGGCTTCTGGTCTTTATAAATTCCCCCAAACCACGAGAGGGGCACCACAGAAACCACGCCGGGAATAGCTCGAATCTTCTCCCGATAATAACCAGGGAGTGAGAATGTCAGCGAAACTCGGTGCCGCACGATCAGCCGCTCGGCCGATTCGGCACTGCCCTGATCGAGGTAAAAGGCTCGCCAGATGGTCATCATCAGGGTAAGCAGCAGCAACGAAAAAGCGATGCTGAACACGGTCAGCGTGCTGCGCCGCTTGTTTCGGAAGGCGTTCTTGGTGACGAACCGGGTCAACGTCATCGGTCTACTCCGGAGGAATCCGGGAACTGGAACGAGCAGGCGAGATTGTTCGGGCGACACCAGAATAGACGATCAACCTTGCCTCCGACAACCGTGCCGAAACGATTTTTCTGAAGGCTCCCCATAGGTTCCGCACCCGGACTCAAACATGGTCTATCGTGTCGCCTTGCACTCGCGATCACAAGTGGAGATCGTCATCGCACGCAGATGACAAATGTCATCCCAGGAAGCGCACAACGGTTACAACTACTATCGGTGGAGAAAGTTACGGGATATACCGGGCGCCAGAAGCCTATTCAACCGCGATCAGGCGGCCAATCCTTCGTCGGCGGATGGGCCATACAAGGCGGGGACGGTTGCCTCGTTTAACCGCAGGTAAACTGTCAACTGTCCCCGGTGATGGGCTAGGTGGCTGAACACCGAATCGGCGATCATGACATGCCGCGGATTCTCGCTGACAACGTGTTCTCCCACCGCGAACTTCCATGTTGTGAGCAGATGCTCATCGGTTGTACCCTTCAACGCTTCTCGTGCTTCCGCCGCTGCTTTCTCCAGCGCGGCTATGAGCTCCTCTCGTTTCTGCCACTCCAGTGGTTTGAACTTTGCGGCTTCCGGCGATTTCAGGTCCAGCTCATCCCGTTTCACCATGCTTACGATCCACGAAGGCATGGTCGCCACCAGCGACGCCAGGTAGCCGAGCGGCATGGATCTCTCATGTGGCTTCCAGTCATTATGTCCTTCAGGCACGCGCAGTAGCGCGGCACGGCTGCTTGCGACTTCGCGGTCCAGCTGAGCGAGAAAGAATTCCGTCAACTTCATCTTGTCCTCCATAACTCCGCGGTCAGATGCGGAATCGAATGCCCGAGGACAATAGCAGTAATTTAGGACAGAATTGGTCCTCGATTCGTGGCACAATGCAAAACCATGCTGAACACCTCGGCAAGGCTGCTTCGCCTGCTCTCCCTCTTTCAGCTTCGGCGCTACTGGTCCGGGGCTGAACTGTCACGGCGCCTTGAGGTGACTGGACGCACTCTCCGCCGGGATGTAGACCGTCTCCGCAGCTTGGGATATCCGGTTCACTCCAGCTCAGGAGTCGAAGGCGGATATCAGCTCGGCGCAGGCGCGACTCTACCTCCACTGCTGCTTGACGACGACGAAGCCGTCGCTGTCGCGCTCGGTCTCAGAACGTCTGCTCAGGGTGGTGTCAGCGGCATGGAAGAAGCTTCCATGCGCGCCCTACTCAAGCTTGAACAGGTGCTCCCGCCGCGATTGCGTCATCGTGTGGTGGCCCTGCACGGATTTGTTGTGCCACTCGAAAGGCGTGGCCCCACGGTTGACGCGAATCTGCTCTCGTCCATTGCCGGCGCTTGCCGCGATTGCGAGTGCATTCGCTTCAAGTATCAGGACCGCACCGGTTCCCCAAGCCTGCGCGCCGTCGAGCCTCACCGCTTGGTACACACGGGCTATCGCTGGTACCTCGTTGCGTGGGATCTCGGCCGAGGCGACTGGCGCACGTTCCGCATGGACCGCATCGATGGCAAGCCGAGAACGTCCACGCGCTTCAAGCCACGCAAGCCACCGGAAGGCGATTTCGCAAAGTTCGTATCGAAATCTTTATCCCAGGTGCCCTACCCGGTTCGAGCGCGAATTACCCTGCATGCGCCGATGGAGGCTCTCGTCAAGCGGATCCCGCCGTCGGCCGGAGTCCTAGAATCCATCGGCGCGAACTCATGCCTGCTGCAAACCGGCTCGTACTCGCTGGAAGGAATCGCCATGCACCTGTCTTGGTTGGGCGTAGATTTCCGTGTCCATGAGCCCCCGCAACTGGTCGACTATATCAGCAAACTCGCAGCCAGATTCGCCGCGTCGATTCCATCGCGCCCCGCCTGAAGCCCCCAATCCGCGCGCCATTTCGCTTACTTTGGTAACTCGAAGCGCCGCACCCGCAGCGATATCCTTACGTTACTTGGTTCTCGGATGTTTGCCGGCGGGACATGCGCAGTTGTTGTGTGCGTGTGGCCGGCTTGGAGCTACGGAGCAATGTCCACGAAAATCGGCCACTTCGAAATCCTCAGTGAACTGGCAAAGTCGCCCACGGGCACGGTGTATAAGGCCAATGATCCTGAGAGCAATCAGACCATAGCCTTGAAAGCGATCCAGTTAGACGCGTTTGGAGACAGCGCCGAGGCGCTGGAACACGCACTGCTCGCCGAGGCCGAGAGCACCAACGTGCTCGGCAGTCCCAATATCAGCAAAGTGTTTGGCGCCGGCGAAATTGAGGGAAACTTCTGCGCCGCGATGGAGTACGTGCAGGGCAACAGCATCGCCACCATGCTGGCGCGCAAAGAGGGATTTTCGATCTGGGATCTGCTTGATATCGGACGGCAGCTCTGCGCAGGTCTCGATCATTCCAGCACCCATAAGCTTGTCCACTACAGCCTCGAGCCCGCCAAGATCATGTGCGGCTGGGACGGCACGGTAAAGATCCTGAGCTTCGGCGTCTCGAGCGTAGGAAATTTCGCGCAACACCTCACCGCGGGATTGCCGTCGTTTGTGCACTACATGTCTCCGGAGCAAGTGCGGGGCGAGGCCACAGACGTCCGATCTAATCTTTACAGCCTGGGTGCAATGTTCTACGAGATGGTGACCGAACGAAAGGCTTTCGACCGCGAAGACATGGAATCGCTGCGGCAAAGCATCCTCGAGAGCACCCCGGTAGCTCCGGTTCATGTCAATCCCAAGATTCATCCACTACTCAGCAACCTGATCATGAAGGTGCTGTCGAAGGATCCGGCACAACGCTATCAGACCGGTCGTGAGATGTTGGACGATCTGGAGAAGTGCAAGGAATCGAAGCCCTCCGCAGCTGCGAAGAAGCCCGAAGCACCAAGAGGAACAGTGGCTCCCAATGCGGTAAAAGCCGCTGCGCAATCGAAGTTTGTGAGCACGGCTGCGCCGAAGCAGTCCTCGCCCACGGCCGCACCGGCGAAGCCGGCACCGGCTGCAGGCTCGGGATTAGCTCGCCCAGCGGCACCAGTTCCGCCGGCTCAACCCAAACCCACAGTTGCAGCAAGTTCTTCCGTCCCTGAGCCCCGGCCCTCAACCTTGGCAAAGCCCTCCAGGCTTGCGACGCCTAAGGCGGCCGCGGCCGCGGCGGGAGTCGGATCTTCGGAATCGAGCCCTGTACCCGAAGCGCGCGTTGCTCCTGCCGAGATGCAGGAACTGGATCTCTCAGATCAGTTCGTTGGCGCACCGGCTCCGATCGAGCTGGAATCTTCCCAGCCTTCCGCACATATGTCGGCGGCGGTCGATGATGAGCCGCAGGTGGAGACGTTCGAGCCTCAATCCGCGTCCACCGGGCCAAAGATCGCTGTCGATCCAATGATGGCCGAGAGTGGCTCCGGCGCAGGTGCGGGAACAAGCTTCTCTGACATTTCCGAACTGCCTCCTCTGAAAGAGGTTTATGTTGCTGCGCCACCTCCGCCGCCGGTTGAGGCCGCTCCCGCACAGCCCGAAGCGCCGGCCATCACTCCGTTTCGCGGCGCAAGGAAAGATGAAAAGCCAAAAGTCCAGCCTCGCGAAGTTGCGCAAAAGGCAATCAAAGAGATTCAAGGAGTTCCGCCCAAGCTGTATCTGTATGCGTTGGGGGGCGCCGGGATACTGATTCTGGTCATCGCCCTCGCAGTGACCTACTACGTCCACAGCCAGAGCGATGATGACGCCGGAAAACCTCGCCAGACGGTTACCTCGGAGGCAGCGCCGCAACAGCCGGAGCCCGTTCCACCTCCGAAGACCGAAGCCGCACCCGCACCGGCTCAGCCAACTGAGGTCGAAGAACCGGCGCCGTCTGTCGTGCAATCAGCCGCTCCGTCGAGATCGAAAGGCGCAAAAAAAAAGGCCACCACGGCCGCGCCCGTCATCATTCCCGGGCAGTTGGCGATTGATTCCACCCCGCAAGGGGCTCAGGTCCAGATTGACGGTGCGTCCGATCCGACTTGGGTGACGCCCTTCGCTCTGACAAATGTTCAACCGGGCCAGCACAGCATCACGGTGAGCAAGTCCGGATACGCTACCGACACGCGGACCGTCAGCATCACCGCAGGAAACCGAGCGACCGCGCAAATTCATCTCTCGCAACTGGTTGCCACCCTCATCGTGAAGAGCGATCCACCCGGAGCCAGCGTCTTTGTTGATGGCCACGACATGAACGCGAAAACGCCGGCGCAGGTTAGCGTGGACAAGGGACAGCACGTGGTTCTCGTCCGCTTGTCGGGTTATCTCGATGAGACCATGAGCGGGCAGTTCTCGCTGAATCAGACCTATAACTTCGCGCCCACTCTCCGCCAGCTGGGCAATGTCGACAGCATCAAAACTGTGGGCGGAAAGATGTCACGGCTTTTTGGCGGCAAGGGTGTCCAGGCGGGCCAGGCTACAGTCTCGATCCACACCCAGCCCAAGGGTGCACAAGTCGCAGTCAATCAGCGGATGCTCGACAAAACTTCTCCCGTTGATGTCGCGCTCGACCCAGGCAGTTACGTCATCGACATCACGCTTACCGGATACGCTCCCGTCCACAAGATCATCACCGCCAGCAAGGGCGAAAAGGCCGTGATCGACGAGACGCTGCAGCCGCAGTAGGAAAAGTGCAGGGCGGCGCCTCCTTCCGTCCCGCGCGCAGCCAACATGTCCGCCGGTTTTGTCCCGGTTGAGCGATCACGGCCGGAAGTGCTTGCCACTGATGGTCTTACAGAATAATTCCCAGAGTTTTCCCAATATTCACAATACCGACTGCGGCCACATGTTGGTGTTTTGCGCTAAGCTCTCTCCGACTGCCGTTTCAGAACGTTGCCGTGGCTTCTGATCATTCGTGCTGCGGAAGAAATCGAAAGGAATCCGGGAATGTCAAACTCCACAAGACGCGAGTTCATCCTGCGCGGTGCGACTCATGCGGCGGGCCTGGGGCTTGTCCTGAACGGAAAGCTGGTCAGCTTTCCTCCATCGCCGCTCCCGAAAGCTGCGGGCCCGAATGATCGTGTGAACCTTGGGTTCATCGGCTTCGGGATCCGGGGCAACATATTGCTCGAGTCTGCCAAAGAGACCCAACAAGCAAACCTGGTGGAAGTCTGCGATTGCTACCAGGGACACCTCGACCGAGGCAAGGAACGCACTGAGGGTAAGATCGCGACGAACTTCGCCCAGTACAAGAAGCTTCTGGACCGGAAAGATATCGACGCCGTGGTCGTGGCGACGCCCGATCATTGGCATCTGCGCATCGTGCTCGACGCGCTGAGCGCAGGCAAGGACGTCTACATCGAAAAGCCCATGACCCGGAGAATCGAAGACGGCCCGGCAATAATTCAAGCGGCGCGGGAGAGAAAGCGCATCGTTCAGGCAGGCAGCCAATGGGTTTCGTCCGAGCAGCATAAGAAGGCGCGTGAGATCGTGCAGTCCGGGAAACTAGGGAAAGTCACCAAGGTGACGGCATCCTACAACCGCAACAGTTCCACGGGCTCCTGGAACTATCCGATTCCGCCGGACCTGCAGGACGGCGTCAACTTCAACTGGAAGGAATGGCTGGGGCCCGCGCCAAAAGTCGCCTACAATCCCGAGCGCGTGTTCCGTTATCGCAAGTATTGGGACTATTCCGGCGGGATCTCGACGGACCTCTTCGTTCACCTCATTACTTCCATTCACTTCATCATGGGCGCAGAAATGCCGAAGAGCGTGGCCGCGAGCGGAGGCATCCTGTACCGGCACGACGGGCGCGAAGTACCCGACACGCTCGACGCCCTGTTCGACTACGGCACCTTCTGCGTCAACATGGCCGGCACGTTTAACAGTGCGAGTACTGCTGGTCAGGGAATTCAATTTCTGGGGACGGAGGGGTCCCTCTCCGTTCTTCTGGGCGCGGGCATGATTGAACAGGCGGAGTACAAACGCGAAGGCTACGAGTACTCCATCGACAGCTGGCCCAAAGCGATGCAGGAAGCATTCCTGAATCAGGGGAACCATCGAGCGGAATCACGAGGGACGGGGGTCAAGCCGGCGCCAGAGAATCTGGAGTTTCCGGATAAACCGGACGCCACCGTTTTGCATCTCGCGAACTTCATCGATGCCATTCGCACCCGGCAGCCGGGCTATGAGACCGCGGAGGTCGGTCACCGGGCCGCGGCAGCGGGACACATGGTTAACCTCTCGTACCGCAGCGGCAAGAGAATGCTCTGGGACGCCTCTAAGGGCAGCGCTTCGGAGGTGTAGCAGCTTTGGCGCGAAATTCGAACCGGGAAGAACCGGGACCTTACCAGTATCCTTTGAAGAGCAAATAACAAGGCAGCGAAGATTTCCCTTTTGCGGCTGCCAGCACGCTACAGGCATACGTCCGGCAATCGTGAAAAAACGGTATATAAGGTGCCACAAACCGATGCTTTCGTTCCTTCTGAATGAGTGCGTCTGCTTGCGCAAGTGTAAGGTGGATGGGTTTTCCAATCGCGTGCCCGGAGTCCGGAGCTTTCGCATACCGGTAATTCAGCGGCGGCAGTCCGATAATCGGGATGGGATGCATGCCGGAAATCCTCTCGACGTTACCATGTCCATCCTGCAATGACATCTGACCTGCATCGATGAATGGGATCGTGGCTGGTCCATAACCGAGTGTCACCGGTCCAATCGAGGTCTCAGTTTGCAGCCAGTGATGAGAGAACGGGCCTGAATGCTGGGTGCGCAGTTCGAGGCTCACAACTCTGGAAGGGTCTTGAATCGTGTCCTCTAGCTCAAACGCGGATCGTGCGACAAACGGATAAGCCGAACCTGATGGCAGGAAGCAAGTCGTAAACCCCAGGCCGCAGGGCCGAGAACCTGCCACACGAAAGGGATTGGAACGCAGGGGCGCAATGAGACGGTGAAAGATCTTGATCTCAGCAGAAGCCGTTTGCGCGTGGATGGGCAGCACGAACAGCGCCACCCCAACAAAGGCGAGACCGGCCATCTTGCCGAAAATGCTCTCGCTGATCCTCATTTACGACACCCCAAGCAGAGATATGCTAAAGACAAGCCCCGAAGAATCCTGTCTTGTGATCTGACACATTAACCAGTTTGCCGATCCGCAAAGTCAAGCGTTTGCAGGGAAATCTTTCACGAGCTAAAAAAGGCCATCCCGACCAAAGGGTGGCTCTGTGGCGTTCAAGCCAGACGCCGACTCGATTCGCCTGAGCTCAGTCAGGTACTCTCGCGAACTGAGCAGCATTCTTCAGTGCAATGTGCTTGGCAATTTGCTCCTTGACGGAATCGACGTTGAATGATGCCGACTTTCGCATCGGCGGAGACTCGAGGAAGTTCTTCGCGATTTCCCATGACTTCTTGCACAAAGACAAAACGCCAAAACCGGTAGGTAATCCACTTGTAGTAGGCCTGTGATGTGTTTGGGTTATTGGTTGTTCGAACGCGTCGAGCCGCAGGTTTGTAAGGATCGGGAAATCGGGGTTTGATGGTTCCTCCAAGCCAGCCAGCAGGCTGGTCAAATAACGCGGTATGGGTAATCGTTGATCCGCGCCGTCCCCCTGCGTCCTCTCCAGGAAGTAAATAATCTCCGCCGGTTTGATGGTCCTGAACGAAATCGAGTTGGTTACAAAGTCGGGCTTTGATGTTGGTCCCGGATGGAATTCGCCGACACTGTAATCAGTGACAGATCCTTCCGCAAGCGGGAAGAACTCAGATCACACGTTTGCTTACATGGAGGAACTTGCGGGCACGCAGATTGCGGTGATGCTTCCGGATGCCTATGAAGACGCCGGGAAAAGCGATTTTCACGTCAAAGATTGGCACGTGATTGCCCAGCAGCCCAAAAGGGTGGACCGCAACTCGGGTTTTTCTTCGCGGGCCTTAGTGAGGCAGCTTGAAGTTGACAGTGACTTGCGTCTGAATTTCCACTGGCTCGCCGTTCAGCAGATAAGGCTTGTACTTCCACTGTTTCACGGCGTCTGTGGCGGCTCGAACCAGTTGTGGGTCTCCGCTCACGACTTTGATCTGCGTGATGTTGCCGTCCTTGGAGATTGTTGCCACCAATTCCACGGCCCCCTCGATATGCATCCGAAGAGCATTCTGGGGGTACGAGGGAGCAACCTTCTTGAAGAGCAATCCCTGCGAAACGCCTTGCGAAACGCTCAGGGTCTGAAGCTTCGGTTGGACTTTGCTATCGCTCTCTCCCAGGTTCGGCAAGGAAGCAGTGGGCGTATCCATGCCGATCAAGCTTGGAGCGGGCGCGTCGGGCGCCGGAGGAGGTGTCGCCTGCGCGGCGGGAACTTTTCCGCCTTTTACCACCAGCGCCGGAGCTTCGGGCTCTTCTGTTTCTGCCGGCTTCTCTTCAACGACCGATTTAGCTGGCGCCGGAGCAGAATTGGCGGATTTGGTCGAGCCTGCACTAGGCCGTGAATTGGCAATGTTCTTTGGCGATGGAGCTTGGTTCTCTGAAGGAGTTGCCGACGATCCGAGAGTGATATCAGGTTGTGAAGCTGCAGATGTTGAAGTGCCCGTTGTCGCAGGAGCGGGCGGCGCACTAGCCGGCTTTGAGGGTGCCGGAGCGGAGACCGGGGCAGATGTGGCTACCGGCTGCGTGGACGAGCCATTTCCTTTGAAATGCGACCATCCGAAGTAGGCGCACGCTGCGATCAGCACAGCGGCAGCGACTCCAATCAGAACCTTCTTACTGCCACCGCCAGATTCGTGTTCTTCCGTCGACCCACCATAGCCGAAGGATGGGGCTGCTCCGACGTAGGGAGCGGGCTCGCTCGAAGCGGGAGCTGCCGGCTTTTCAAATAGATCCTCAGCGGGAGATGACGGTTTCTCCTCTATCTTTGGCGTCGGCGGTTCCAGAGCCGGCGCGGGTGCGCTTGCGGCGCCGCTTGCCACAGGCACACTTACGACCGGCGGCTTGAATTCGCTGGTCGCCGTGGGTACAGCTGGTTTGGGCGGCGCAGGGGGTGTCGCCACAGCCGCGCTGTACAAAACCGGCGGTGTCGCCGGAGCGGCAGGCGGAGCAGGTTTCTCCGCAACGGGCATGGGTGCAGCCGGAGTTGCCGGAGCGGGTTTCGCGGCCGCCGCCGCAGCGGGCCATGCTGCTGGAGCTGGGGGCTTTGTTGCCGGTGTTTGTGGTGCTTTCGCTGCAGCCGTAGTGGCACGCGCAACGGGTTTCGGTGGAAGCGTTGCAGGCCTTGCTGCTGACACTGCGGGCTTCGGAGCGGTTGGCTTGGCCGCGGCAGTAACTGGCGCAGCTGGCGGTGTAGCTTGAATCGCGGGTACAGATGCAGCTGGAGAAGCCGTGGGCACCGCAAAACTGCCCGTCGCGGTCGCGCTTGCTGGCTTCGTTGGGTCGCTCTTGCGCAACAGTCCGCGCGCAACCCGCAGTGTTCCCTTGGTTTGTTCGATATTTATGGGTTTGGTCAGGACTAGGTTCGCGCCAATCCGAAACGCTTTGGCGACCCCTGCCTGACCTTCTACGACGGCTACGGCTAACGATGTCTGGTTCGACGTCG